>Ga0325405_1005693_pt1 | contig 12646 bp, 8 predicted proteins | sample PopdelMetagenome_21_FD_205663 | JGI IMG/M metagenome (GOLD analysis project Ga0325405, IMG submission 205663) | Populus deltoides microbial communities from Bellville, Georgia, United States - Xylem-Control-R2 | ecosystem: Host-associated > Plants > Phyllosphere > Stem > Wood/Secondary xylem...
GCAACTAGGTAACATCGAAAATAATATTTATTTTTGTTTTATAATTTTATGTTTTAAATTCTAATTTGTTACTATGGAAGTAGGTTGCGTGATTTTTGGTATGACACCCAAAAAAATCAAAAAGACAAGCGAGGGATAACGGTCTTGAAGGATGGAATAAGGTGGCGGTTTGGCAGGAATTCAAACCGCCATTCATCTCGGGGGAAATATGGACGGCATATATTGAGCACGTGACCTCAGAGCGGTTCTCACGGCGCTCACAGTCCGGCGCCGACAACCGGAACCGGCAAATTCATAGTTCGGTGACCACGCACACTGGCGGATCCATCCCATTCAGCGCACATGCAAAGTGGATGGTAAGATTAATTTTAATGAAATATATCGTTAAATAATTTGTCGTTCCTTATAATATATTTAACTTTCAACCTATTTTTTCCTTACAGGCTGCGTCTCTTGGACGTGAACCGAGTCCAATTGAGCTGTTTGTAGAGACGCATGTGCGAAGTCAAGACCGCTAAAAAGGGGTGCAACAGTTCATGGACAACCGTGCTCAGCACTTCATGGTATGTTCGTTCATTCATTTTATTTTGTAAGTTATTAATTTCTTGAATTGCATCTTGAATTGCATTTGATGATTTTTTACCGACGGAATTTTCAGGAGACCTATAATAGCCGGTTGAGGGAGAGATATGGGGACAATCCGTCGACCCATCCAAATTTCGATCCAGATTTGTGGATGGAGGCGGGATCGTCTGGTGGACCCGATAAAAATCGGGTCTATGGGCTCTCCAACACTACGGCTGAAAACTTGCGTTCGGCTCGTAGTGTCTCAACTGTTGGAAGCTCTCCATCAGTATCGAACACCCAGTCTAAGGAGTTCATTGCATTAAAACAACAATATCAAGAACTCTCGACGAATTATGATGAGCTCCGTCAAATAGTCATGGAGATGAGATCAAAGATGAGTGACGATACTTGTGCAGCTTCTTTTTGACCATATAATTCCGGGAACAACCAGCCTCCTCCTCCTCCTCCTCCTCCTCCTCCTCCTCCTCCAGCTCCGCCGCTATTCTAGTTTAATTTTGTTTTTTAAACACATTAAATTTGTAATGAATATTATTTAACATTACTTTTATATTTTTAATGTTTAATCCATTTTTATTTGTTTATTAAGGTTTTTTTACTATTAATAAATTATTTTTTTATATATTTTAAATACATACCGACGGAGTTACCGACGAAAAATATCCGTCGGTATTTCACAGAGAGTTGCCAAATAATTACTAGCCATGCCATAATTACTGACGGATATATTACGTCCGTAATGCCAAATGACATACAGATGGATTTACCGACGGATAATATCCGTCGGTGTTTCACAGAGGGTTGGCAAACAATTACCAGCCATGCCATAATTACCTACGGACTATTCGTCGGTAATTACAATTGAAATTTCAGATGGATTTATTCCGTTGGTAATATTCCCGCGGGTATCTTTTTTTTTGGCGCACGCGTATCCGTCTGTAAGACCGTCGGTGTTCCATCAGTGGATGTTTTTTTTATTTGCGATAGAGTTAGTGATGAAAATGCTAGTTACTGACGATTAGTATACTGACAGATATTTTCCGTCGGTAAGTATTTCACCGACAGATTTCATTTCTATCACCGATGGAATTAGTCCGTCAGTAAAACTGTTTAATGGTGTAGTGTTAATAGTCAAGTAAGCGAGATTTAGAGGAGACATATGCATTGAATAAAGAAGCAGAATATTTTTTTTAAAAAAAGTTGCACATTTTGGATTGGAAAGTGAAGTGGAGATTAATTATAGTCATCACTACAAGAGTCAAACTTTTTTTTTCTTATCTGTTTGTATCTTTATAAGAGTAATTTATTTTTATTCAATTTAAAAATTCAAGTTGACTCAAATATAAAATATTATTTAACAAAATAAAAGCTAATTGAAAAATAGGTAATTATAAAAGGCTCGGTGTAATTAACCCTTTTATTTTATTTATTTACTTTTACCTTTTTCATCTAAGTTGCTTTCTCTTTTTACCGTGCTTACAATAATATAAATTTTTTTTTTGTTTTATGATTTATTTTCAATTAGGTTAAAAGCAAATTGGAAAGCAAAGCATTATGCTTGTTGTTTTCCTTGTTTAATTTTAGTTTTTATTTATTTATTATTTATAACTTGCTTTCCAAGTCATAAATAATTGTTTTCCTAATTGTTATACGAGGATAATTGTTTTCCAATAGTCATTAATTTCTTTACCTTTCCTTTTGTTTTTTTAACCTAATTGGAGCTCGGAATCACTCACTATAAACTCTTAGGCAACACACATTATGAGAGAATGAATGACAAGCAATTTAGTATGGTGTTCCAACACATTCAAGAAACGAAGGCTAAAAATTCTTGCTCCCTCCCCCCCAAAAATAAAATGTTACAGGGCCATACATAGCCTATCTAGGAGGAAATTTCCTAGGAGGCTGTTGAAACAGCAGCTTGACTAGAAATTACTAATAACTAGCATCAATCTTCATGTATGTTGGAAAGAGTTATAACAAAACTCTTATCCTTAAAACACAATGCTATTTCTTCTAGATGTCAGGTGAATCCAACAATTATATTGACAAAATGTCTATATATATATATATATATATATATATATATATATATATATATATTATCATTATGGTTTCCAAGAAGGCAACCAACAATTTGATGCCATTTTTGCATTAGACTTTGCCCCATCATGCTCTTTGTTAGATCATTCGTATATTGTTGGTATGCTTTATATATTACTTCTCTTGACATTTTATACTAAATTGTTGTTTTCATACTATTTCTTTCCCTTTTTCTTGGTGGTTGAGGCTCATCTTTTTATCTTTGCCTATTATCTGCTTGAACCTAATTTTTTATTGCCTATTACCTCTTTTTTTTATGAAATTAAGAATATATAAATATAGGGAAACAAGAACAAAGAAGCAGAGGTTAGATACTTAGATTGTAGCTAAGGTCGAAGTCTAACGATATGAAAATAAAAGAAAATCTCAATCCTATTGCTAGAATATCAACCAAAAAATCCAGCTAGAATCAAAACTTAACAGACCAAGACGAGAGGCATTTTTGGTTTCTACATAGGTTAGCACTTGTGTACTAGAATAAGGCATTCAAATTTCTAATCAAACTTGTGGAAAAAATAGAACAAATGTCATAGGATATCCTTTCAAATAGGCTGCTTTTCCTCGAATGCCAAATTATTTTTGGTATCTAAATAATGCTAAACATAAAACCCTCTCAAATAGATCTTTCAAACTTATAGTGATTATCCTAAAGAAGGTCCTGTCATTGACATTGAAAGTCATCTAGGGCATAATGCATTACCTAGTACAAGCCTCTCCAAGCTACAATTTTATTCCAGAGTTTCTAAATCACAGGACAATGCATAAGAATGTGGAAGACAATTTCAGATCTGTTATCTTATTCACTTTGTTTGTTATTAGCATTTACTAAGTGTTTCTCCTTTTATTAGCATCTTTGGTTGGTCTGTTGCTATAAATCATAATCTTACACCTACTTTGTTCAATACTGATTGCATGTGTTTTTAATTTTTTATTTACTCATAACACTTTTCTTTCTAAGCTTTCACCTTTTAAGTTTCCTCACACATCGTGCTTGATGTTCTAGTTATTCCACTATTACAAGATTTGCTTTTCACAAAGTTAAGAATAATTGAAGGCTTGACTTATCTCTTAGCCAACCTTTCCTATTTATATGTATAAGGCAGTATACAACAATAACTGTAGGAATTATAACACTAGAATAATCCTATAGTAATTCCTATATATATATATGCCCTCTCAAGCTGAGGGTGGAGGATCGACTCGAAGCTTGAATTGAAAAGTAGTAAAAGAAGCAACATGAAGGAGCTTAATAAAGACATCTGCAAGTTGGTTCTGAAAGGAGATGTAATGAATCTGAATCTCTTTCTTTGCAATCCGGTCTCGTACAAAATGATGATCAACTTCAACATATTTAGCACGAGTATGAAAGATAGAATTTGCAGATAGATAAGGAGCACCAAGATTATCACACTAAATGGTAAGAGCAAAGGCAGACAAAATTTCCAGATCTGTTAATAAATATTAAATTTAGATAACATCATCAGTGTTGTTTGCTAAGGCTTTATACTCAGTTTTAGTAGAAGAGCAGTCAATTGTGCATTATTTGCCTAATTTCCATGAAATCGGTGTTTGAACAAAGAAAACCAGGTAACCACATGTAGATTTGCAATCATCAATACTATTTGTCCAATTTGCATTCGTAAAACCATGTAAAGCGTAAGACAAACTACGAGTGATATGGAAGCCATATGATGTCTTACCTTTAAGATAGCGCAAAATATATTTAACAGCGACCCAATGAGAATCTGTGGGAGTATTTATAAACTGTCAGACTCTGTTAACAACAAAGCAGATATCTGGTCTTGTAAAGTTGAAATATTGAAGAGTACCTATGATTTGAAGAAATCGTGTAGGGTTAGAAAATAAGGCATTTGGTAATATGGTAACTTTCAAGGTAGAGATTGAAGTATCAACATGCTTGCATGAAGTCATACAAGCTCGACTAAGGATGTTAATAATATATTTATGCTGTTGTAGTATCAAACCCAAACCGGTGGACTAAACTTTAATACCTAGAAAATAGTGAACTGCACTTAAGTCACAAAGCTTGAACTTTGAGCTCAGTAACTATAATAGGAGGTGAAGCATAGTAGAGTTACTGCCCGTAAACAAGATATCATTAACATAAACTAAAAGATAAAATATATTAGTACCAACAGACAGGATAAGTAAGGAGTGGTTAATCTTAGAGGCGTAAAAGCCAATAGAGAGCAAAAAAATCACTTAAATGAGTGTACCATACTCGTGGTGCCTATTTTAAACCATATAGAGACTTGTACAATCAGCACACATGAGATGGAAGAGCACAGTCAACGAAACCTGGAGGTTGTTTCACGTAAACCTCTTCGACAAAAACGCCATTCAAGAAAGCATTATGAATATCAAGTTGATGGATCTTCCAATTATGTGAAACCATAATAAAAAAGACTAATTTGACGGTTGTTTGCTTAATAACTGGGTAAAACATTTCAGAGTAATCAATGCCTTCTTACTAAGTAAAACCTTTAGGAACCAGACACACCTTATATCGCTCAATAATGTTGTCAACATGATGCTTTATTTTGTACACCCACCGATTGCCAATATCATTCATCGAATGATGAAAGGGAACCAAAGACCAGGTGTGGTTAAAGCACAAGGCCTGAATTTAATCGCGCAAGCATCATGCCAAGCCTCATTCCTATCAACATCAAAGAATGCAATGGGTTCAGAGGTAGGAGAGGACATTACTCGAAAGATAGGAGTGACAACGGTGGTAGAAACAATCAAATTTGTTGTCTTTAGCTGTCGCGGATGAATGACCATAGGGTGCTTGCTGACTATGGGTGATGAGGCAGGGAGAGTGGGGGGAAAAATGCTATCCTTCTACAATAGATAAGAAGAGAAATCAACAACCAGATTTAGCCCAATCGGACAAGCAGAGGTAGAGTATGCAGCAGTTAGAAAACTTGCAGTAGAAGCAAGCTAACATTAAATGAGTCATTAGCAGAGAATGGTAAAGTAGAAGGAGGACAACTGGGAGACCCAACAACAGCAGAGCTATCTCGCTATAAATAAGACATAATTGAACTTATTTCTATACTTACAGCAGGATAGTTAGATAAACATATATGTGGTGATGGGAAAGGTAAAGTGTGTGGCTGTTACGGGTGAGTAGAAACAGGGCGATAAGAAGCAGAGGCACACAAATGGCCTATGGAGTCCACAAAGGTGTGAAACAGTGGTGAGTTTAATAGATTGGGTAAAAGGGCATAGCGGGTTGGTTTGAGGAAGGAGACCTAAAATTTTCAATCTATTCAGATTTGTTAAAAGGAAAAACATGTTCATGAAAACAAATGTGATGAGAGATATAAATGCGTTGAGATGCGATGTCAAGACAATGATAACCAAGGTGAGAAGAGCTATACCTAAAAAACACACATGGAGAGGAAAAAAAGTCTAATTTATGATTATGATAGGGATGCAAAAATGAAAAACAGAAATACCTAAAGGTACGTAAAAAATGATAATATGGAGACCGTTGAAATAGACAATAAAAAGAAGATCTATTGTCGAGGACAAGTGTAGGCATATGATTGATAAGATAAATTGAGGTTTCAAAAGCATAATTCCAAAATCGTAATGGTGCTTTAAACTATCCTTAAAGAGTAAGTCCAATTTCCATAATATGCCTATGACGACGTTCTACTATACCATTTTGTTTATGAGTACGAATACCAATGGTCTAAAAGAAAGTGGATAACTTGTGGTATTCACCACCCCAATTAGTTTGAACAGATTTAATTTTTAGTGAAATTTGGCGTTCAACGAGAGTCTGAAATTGGTGAAAAACAGAGTAAACATCAGACTTGGTAACAAGAGGGTAATATCATATATATTTTATGTATGCATCAACAAAGATAACAAAATAGAAAAAAAAAACATCAGATGAAAAAAGAGGAGTAGGACCCTAAAGATCACTAAAAATTAATTGAAGTAGAGTAAAAATTTTGTGACATGTAGGTCCTAAAGACAGATGCGATGATTTTTCTAATGGATAGCTTAACATTGAAAATTAAAATGTTTTTTTATTACAATTAATCTTATTTTTCGAAACTAAAAAAATTGAGAACACGGGAAGTAGGATGACCCAGTCGATGATGCCATAGATCAGCAGAGACAGATATACAAGGAGACCAATAAGCTTGAGGAACTGACGTGATAAAAGACCTGGTCAAAACATAAAAAACATCCTTACTCTGACCGAAAAAGAGAATTGCCCTGGTGTTGAGATCCTCGACATAAAACACAAATGGGTGAAATTCAAAATAAAAATTATTATCAAGATAGAACTTCTAAACAGAAAGAAAATGTTTTGTAATATATGGGACTTGAAGAACGTTAGATAAAGTGTAAGTACAATGTGGTGAATGTATTTTAGTATGATCAATATTAGTTATGGAAAGTCACTTACCATCACCAATATACAAATGATCATTACCGAGATATGATTCTGACCCTATTAGATTTGTAAGATCAGGTGTGACATGTTGATTGGCACCAATGTAAGGAAACCAATCGGCAATACCTATTAAGAAAACATTGCTCAACACCAGATATGCACTAGGTTGTTGTCCATATCCATGGAGCTAGAATTGAGGACAGTGAGGGGATGCATGACTAAAGGCTTGGCATAACTGGCAGCGAATATTAGTCCATTGTGAGGATGCGGGATGCCCCCTGTTTCGCTGCTAATTTCCCTGCCTCTTGTCATTGCTGGAAGACCCGCTGAAGCTGTGGAAATCAGACCTCAAAGCAGACCTGTGCCCTATGTCATTGCCATAGTTGGGACGTCATCCTACATGAAATTGGCCTCTATTTCTACCAATAGCACTAGAAGCTTGACGTTAGGCAACAAGAGCTGAAGGTAGTGTGTTTGGCATGGACAGTAAAGGAGCATTGATGACAACAGATTTCATGGAATGAAGGGAGGTCTTATGAAGAAATTCACACATTAAAAGATGACTATAAAGATCGGCATATGAGAGAGGTTCTGCCTTAGTCACAAGGCTTGTTACTAAGTCTTTAGATTCTCCCCAAAGACCACGAAACACATACAAATTAAAATGTTCTAGCAAAATTGGCTGGCCAGCATCGGCCAACTCATCAAATAATGCCTTAGCGTTTTGCATAAACCTAATGACCGAATCATCACCTTGTCGAAGATCTTGAAAGGAGCCATGGAGTTGCATTATACGAGAATTAGACGGAGAGGCTAGAGCTTGCTCAAGCGTGCACTAAACAGAGAGTGAAGTTTGGCAGTCAACAACAAGATGGAGAACATCCACGGAGAGTGAAGAAAGCAATGCACTTAGAATGAGTTGGTCTTATTGTTTCTAACGAAGAAAAGACCAATTTACTTGGAGAGAAGTACCATTGAAAACAAACACATGTGGAGGAGGATACGAGATTGAGCCATTAACAAATTGAAAAATTCCTTGGCCTAGGAGATATGACTTCATCTGCATTCACAAATACAAATAATTTGTGTTTGTTAATTTTAGAGAGATAACTTGGTGAGTGTGAGAGAAAGGAACAATGGTGTCCATTGAAGCTAGGTGGACGACAGCTATAAAGGAAGGTTGCAGTAGAGGGGTGACATTCAGGTTAGGAAGATTTTAGCCAACATTAGCAGGCAAGGGAAGCAGCAAAACAGAGGCAGAAGCAGAGGCAGAGGAAGATACACTTATTGACTACATTGGTGGTGCGGCAGAGGCAGATGGTGGCTGAAAAGAGTCCATTGGAGAGGGAGAAAGGAGTTTTAAGTTATTTAGGACTCTAATACCGAGTTGAGAATAATAGAAGGCTTGACTTATCTCTTAGCCAACCTTTCCTATTTAAATATATAAGACAGTACACGACGATAACTGTAAGAACTATAACACTAAAATAATCCTATAATAATTCCTACACACAAAGTCTATAATACACAAGACTTCACAACCCATTCTATATAGTCTTTTGTGACCCCTTTTTCTAGCCTTAATTTTTTATGTTCATGTATGGTAAATTAGGTGGACAAGCTTCAAGATAGTTTTCATACTTTATTCAATAAAAAATCACCGTCTTCCAATCATTCACAATAACTTGGTTGATAGGACAATAATGAATGTTATTTTTCTCAGATTATAACTAAAATAATTGAGCAAAATTAACCATACTATAAATAAATTGGGGATTGTGGAGGCCCATGTCCCCTCTCCCATGCTTCTCTTTGGGTCCTCGTTATTTCAGTGCTAAATCTTTTTTTTTTCTTTTTCTTTTTTGTTCACGGAGAGAGCCTGTAAAAGCCTCCAAAGCCACTCACTTTCTTTTCTATTAAAAAGCTCCTTAGAAGAAGACAACATCATCCCTCCAAAACCTATCATGCGTTTTACCACTTTTATCTCTTTGTTTATCTTTTCTCTTACCTCCATTTACTGATCCCTTCGTCTCATCTCTATTTCTTTATCATTTTGTGGGCGAGAGTGAGTGGTATTGTGTGCTAGTAACTATAAAGACGAAGATAATATAGAGACTTGAGTATATTTCAGCCTTGTTAGGTTTTGGTTGCTGAATCATGAGAAAGAAATCATGACTCAGTTATATAGAGAAGAAACCATGAAAGATGGAAAAGGGGTGTTTGGAATGAAGTTTGATCCAAGATCCTTGTCTCTCCCGTTAACTTAGTCTCTGTTACTGTTAGGTTTTCATTACTGAGTGTATTTGCAGCCCCTTTGTCTGATTTTAGCATCATGAGGGGAGGAAGTGCTGGTGATCATAGGGTTTGATTCAAGATCCATTTGACTCTTCTCTTTATACCTCTCCTGTGTCCTAGCTGTTAATCTGTAGTAGTCTTAATTATCCCTTACTTCTTGTTAATTTTTAGGTTTGATCTTGCAAGTAATTATATTTGGGAAATATCATAAAATGATCTCGGACCAGGCTTCATTCCTTACACCTTGCTTTTCTTTTATTATCTGGTTACAAGAACCTAATTAAGGTATGCTTCTAATCCCATCCTCTTACAAGGTCCTGAAACAACACATCTTTCTACCTGTTTAAGTCTGTATATATAGATTGTTTATTGCATTTGTTGCTTTATTTTCAATCATTAACGTGAAGAGCTTGAACTGATAATTCACTGATCTTGATCTTACCATGCACTTCAATAGTTGAATGGCTGCTGAGATCCTTCCATATTCCTTTCCTTTGTTACTGCTACTTATTAAGCCTTTCAGTGACCTATTTGCACGACTGCATGAATTTGATCAGAAATACCTAGTAATTAGTATGATGGAGTCCAATGTTTTTAATTTGAGAAAAACACATGTAGTAGTAATACATCCCGCTTGTTTCTTCTCCCCAGTTATTTCCCTTCCAACACACAGAAATATTCTCCATTAACTAACATCAAAGATTCGCAGACAAACAATACAAAACAAGACATGTACGAATGATTCTTTTATCGGAAATATTAAGAATACATATAATGTCAGGTATATATATACTTTAATTCCTGTTTGGAACTTTCTATCAAATTTCCCTTTAATGTGCCAAGTGTTTTTTACTCTTAATTCAACGCCTCTAGCCCTAGGCAAATATTTTGAAACTTGGTCTGTTGAAAGGTCTGCTTCATCTGTGTTATGGATTTCATAAGTATAAACCCTAACTGGGGCCTGAGATCATATATCTATATACACATATTTGACATGATGTAATGAAAAATGAAATATTAATGCTGTTTTTAAATATTTTTAATTAATTTTGGACCAATTTTGTTTCTTCAGCCGATCTAACTGCAATTGCTTATTTCATTATTACCTTAATTTCATGCTCAGTTTACAATATTATATACAGTCAAATTCATTCTTGATTAAATATCTTGTATATTGTTCACATTTGATCTTCTACCAGTGGCGAAAATAATGGTGTTTCAGAGTCATATATTTTAATTGATCAGGCTCTTATCATGGACAAAATATTGTTTTAGGGCATGGAGGCTCGTTTTCTACGTATACCAGTTAGCTATTTCTTGTTTTGGTTTTCTACATATATAATTTTCGATCCTTTTAATATTTTTCAATCCTCTTTTTATATGATTACTAAATATCATTATTGATGTTGATTTCAACCACAAAAATAATTGATTTTAATGACAATGAGTTTTATTTCATGAAGAAAGTTCCATTTAGATGTGTTATTTTTTCTTCTCATTTATCGATCTTCCCACAAGAAGATTTTCAATGTATTTTTGGGTTTTTTAAGGCTAAAAATAGATTTCTTAGGTGTTTAGTGTATTTTTCTTAATGTTTTTGGTAAAAATGAGTTGGGAATGAGTTTTTTAGCACAAAAAGAAAAAACAAAGCTCTAATTTTTTAGAAGACCTTATATTAAAAAAAACTAAAGGCGAATAATAGACGTCTACCCCATGAAAAAATTAAAAAAAAAATAGGACCAAGCACACAGGTTGGGTTAGAAGACCCACGTGCATAGGCTTCTTTTTAGAAGACCTAGGCATGCTAAGCTATCAAGACCTAATTTGTTTTAATCTATTTTTTTGGGTTATTCTGATTTCATGACCCGAGTTGTGAGTTTGACAGGTTGACTTAAGTTATTATTTAGGTCATTTTTTAATTGATTTTTTCCAGTTTCATCCTTCAATATTGAGTTTATTGAAAATTAAGTTTCATGATTTTTTTTTAATTTGCTTTTTATGGGGTTATCATAATCTTATAACTTGGTATGTGAATTGACATGTTAACTCAAGTTGACCCGAATCGTTCCGACATTTTTTTTTCTGAATGTTTATTAAAAAGATCTCACTTTAAATATTTATTTTGATTCAAACTTTATTTTTATAGATAATCTAAATTTTCTTTAGAGATGCTAAGATAACCGAGTCACATCAAATTAATTCCTTATATATTTAAAAAAATTCTACTATAAAAAACATTAGCGCGCATATACTTTTTTTTATATTAATTTTTTTTATATATGACCAGCTAGCAGTAGCTTGATGGCCAATGATCTAATAAAAATCTAAAAGGAAAGAAACTCAAACCAAAAACATGGCCACTTGTATCAAATTCCAATATAAATGAATTTCTTATACCAAATCACAAAAATCTCAAATTCATAAATAAAAAGAACTATAAATTTATTAAAATTTGAGATCTAAAACCTAAAACCCTAAATCTCTAACACTGTAATCTTCAACATAAGCACATATAAATAATTTTGTTTACCAAATCAAATTTGTAAACCAAAGAACTATAAATTTAAGAACTAAAATTCAAAGAACCCCAAAATCATCAACATTGCCACTTTTTCCTTGAGTGAATTTTGAAATTACGATGAAGTGGATTTTTTATGGAGTTAATTTTTTTGAGATAAATGATCGAGGGCTTACATAGATGTGCTGCTCCATTACATATAGATGTGCTGCTCAATTAAGCAACAAGATATGATTGATTTCATTCGGTAAAATGTTGGGAAGGGAGAAAAATTCATGTGATTGAACACTCTTTTTTTGTTGTTATTATACAATAATTAAGTAAATGATTACATAAACAAGAGAAAATGTTACGAATTTTGTATGCAGGAAACAGAGAATGAGAGAAGTGAAAGAACGATCACATCAGGTTGCCGCATATTACAAAGGATTCTTTTGGATTATATATATATATATATATGCACATTTCATGAGTAAAGAGAAACATTTTTTAGGACATTAATTTGAAATAGAGAAAATTAGTCTGGCCTGTTCTAGGTTTGCACGACTGCATGAATTTGATCAGAAATACCCAATATATATGATGGAGTCCAATAATGTTTTTAATTTGAGAAAAACACATGTAGTAGTAATTAATACATCCCGCTTGTTTCTTCTCCCCACTTATTTCCCTTCCAACACACAGAAATATTCTCCATTAAACTA
>Ga0325405_1005695_pt1 | contig 12645 bp, 7 predicted proteins | sample PopdelMetagenome_21_FD_205663 | JGI IMG/M metagenome (GOLD analysis project Ga0325405, IMG submission 205663) | Populus deltoides microbial communities from Bellville, Georgia, United States - Xylem-Control-R2 | ecosystem: Host-associated > Plants > Phyllosphere > Stem > Wood/Secondary xylem...
ATCTAAAAGGATTTGGAAGCTTAAGCCTTGTCTAGGGAAGCCTTAAAACAAGAAGAAAGCCAAGCAATACCAAAAATCGATTCAGGTTTGGAATTATCAAACTAAGAAGGTATATATATTTTGCTTATATTTTGGGATTTAATAACCAGTTTACAAAATACATGAGAATTTGAACAATATTTCAATAACCAAAAATTTAATTCATGAGAATTAATTGTTAATATTTTGGTATAGAATGATGGACCTACAAGTGATGTTGATATTTGAAATATCAGAAGTTAAGTAGAAAATTAAATAGGAGAAAAGAAAAAAAATCTAAAGAGGTAAAAAAATAAAAGTGGACATATCTAGTTGAAAGCTGGACCAAAAAGCTATGTGACTCGTGCTTCTTTGCGGGCCAAATATTTTTATTTTTCATAAAAAAATTATCTATGCAGGTTTTTTCATCGCATTTTGGTAGTTCAAAAATATAACAAATCTAAAAGTTTGTGCACACATGTAATCTAATAAACTAAGAATTATGTGTGTTATTAAATCAGTAAAAAATCATTAATAACATCAAAAAATAAAATTTGAAAAATCGAGAGACAAAGGTAGATCAAAATATTGAATATTAAAAAATAGAACATTAAATTGATTGAATAAAATAAAAAGAAAAAAAGAATAACATGTAAGGCTACACATATTACGAATATCATCTAAAAATAAATATTTATTTATTTACTTTCAAAAACATAGTTTATCTATATAAAAGATAAAAACAAAACTATAGATGAACTAAAAAAACCACTCTGAAAATTAAACACATAACAAAAAAAATTAATATTTTTTAAAAGAGGCCTTGAACAAAATAAAAGAGAGGAGGTTTTGTTTATTTTTTTTTGTCTTTAGTTTTTTAACCGGTTACATCACTTTATTTCTTTTCAATTGCATTATTTAAAGTTATATTTTCATGGCAACTATATTTATCAAACTCAGCCTAAGAGTTGACCTGGTTAAGAAGCCGAGTCCCGGGTTACACATGTCAACCCGGAAAAATTGGAAAACAATATTTGAGATTTTAATATTTTATATGAAAAAATTAAGAAATAATTCATGTGGATATAAGCTATACATGTAAACAATTAAGTTCAAAAGATTATTTCAAAAGGTTTTTTATTTCACATTAAAAATATATTATCTTATTCTTCTAAGTTGAAGTATTTAAACTAAAAAGGTTTTTTATCCACATTGAAAAAATATAATTTTTTCTTATGAACACGGAGTATATAAATTAAAGGCTTTCAAATCCCACTTTGAAAAAATAAAACATTCTTTAAGTATTTATATAATGAACTTTGAAATGAGTTAGTATTCAACTAAAAAATATGAAAAAAAAGGTTTCTAGGTAGAAGAAAAAACACATTTGAAAAAAAAAAAGGTCTTTACCAAGTTTTTATCAAGTCACTTGAATTATGGGTTGACCCAGCGGGTAGACTGGTTTACTTCAGGCCAACTACAGACCCAAATTTTGAATGAAACAGACCTAGCTAAGACCCCCGATCACCAAAAAAAATTAAAAAAATATTTGAAGTTTTAATAGTTTATATGAAAAAATTAAATAACAATTCATGTGGATATACACTATACATGTTAGGGGTGAGCATTTCCGGTTTGGTCCGGTTTTGAGCCAAAATAATTAATCAAACTAAAATTATTTTTTCAAGTTTTTGAACCGAGCCAAACCGAAAACCGGTTCGAACTTACCATATTCGGTTTGGTTCGGTTTTTTCCCCTTCCAAACCAATTTAAACCGAAATTATTTCAATTGAGTTTTTTCACTGACCATATTTTTTCAAGAATTCTATCTTTGTCTTATTTTTAATTTCATAGATCTATGCTTATTTCTAAGAAATCTTGGTTTTCTCAACATGGCTTTTTCTTAAAATGGTTGGGTGTGCATGACAAAACAAAAGGAAAGAATGGAGGTCATTTGACTGGAAAAAATAAACAATGAGAAGATCAAAAGATAGTTTATATAGATCCTTATCTCCTCATCATCCATCGAGTGCCAAACTTGATTTTGAATTGTTGTCCTCACAATACCAACATCAAGAAGAGCACAAAAAAGCCTTTTACTGTGTCAACATAATAATCTTCTTTGGTTACATGTGCATGAAAAATTATACAATAATTACAGGATTATGTGAGAAATAGAAAGAAGAAGGATAGAAAAATTAAAAGAAAAAATAAAGAGGGGTATGTCTTTTATAGAAGGAATAAAACAATTAAAGCTAAAATTGCAAAAGTAAAGAGGGCGGCGTCCCTTTGATATGAGGAGCATGAAGCTGCTTAACAAATAACAGGAGCATGGAAGAGAATCAAAAAGTAAAGATATAGGGAGCAAAGGGATATGAGAGATAGAGAGATGCAGAGAACAAGGGAGGGGGCAGCTAGTTTTGTTTTTAGAGGAAAGCTAATTTAGGTTTAGGGTTAAGAAAACATTCTATTTATACCCGTTTTTTTTTAAGTGCTGGCTTGGTTGAATCGATTCAGTACTGGAATTTTTTTATGATTTTTTAATTGGTTAATTTAGTTTTTTTAGTTCGATTTTTTCAGTTATATTTTTTTTTATTTTCTCGGTTTAATCGGTTGTTCGGTTTTTTTGCTCACCCCTAATACATGTTGTAAATAATTAAGATTAAAAATTTATTTCAAAAGATTTTTTATCCCACATTGAAAAGATACTATCTTATTCTTCTAAGTTGAAGTATTTAAACAAAAAAAGTTTATTATCTCACGTTGAAAAAACATAACTTTTTTTTTTTTGCAAACATAAAGTATATATATCAAAGGGTTTCAAATCATATATTGAAAAAATAAAATATTCTTATAGTATTTATATAATGAACTTTAAAATAAGTTAGTAACCAACTGAAAATTATGAAAAAAGAAGGGTCTTTAAGTAGGAGATAAAACACATTTGAAAAAAAAAGAGGTCTTTAAAGTGTTTTTCCCGGGTCACCTGAGTTCCGATTTGACCTAGCGGGACGACCGGTTTACTCCGAGCCAATTGCATGCTGAAATTTGAAATAAAACATACATGACCAATGCTATTGGATTTTGGTGGACAGTAGGGCGCAACGCTAACGGATCTTTCTAGACAACAAGACCCAATGACAATGGGTATAACTCGGTTACCGAACTCAATAGCGTTTGGTCTACTGCCAAAACAGATCTAGCAGCTTTTAGCACAAAAAATAGAAAAGGCAACAACCCCAGCTGCACTTTTTGATTAAAAAACAACAAAAACAACACTTCCATGGCGCTACAGTGTTGTCCATAGTGCAAATACTCTATGTCTAATATATGGGCCACAGTACGATAAGTTTATGTCCACAGTAAATATACAATGTTTTCCTCACGCTTTTTAAAATATAGTATAATAAAAAAATCCTATCAATTTATTTTCTCTTTATCGTATGAAAAAAATACATAAAAAAATCTAAAGATACAAAAAAATAAAATTGAACATATCTGGGTCTAGCTGAAGGCTGGACCCAATAGCCTTGGGTCTGGCTACAAGCCAGACCCAATAGCGTTAGGTCTGGCTACAAGCAAGACCCAACACTTGTTGGAAGCGATTTGGGTTTAACTGCCAAGCCAGACCCAATAACTTTTGGTACAACAAACAGAAAAGACAACACCTCTCAGTAGTAATGTTTTACTAAAAATCAGCAAAGACAATGACCCCATGGTTTTACAGTGTCGTTCACATTACAAATACTTCAAGTCTATAGTATGATCCACAGTATAATGAGTTTATATCCACCATATATATATATATATATATATATATATATATATATATATAGTGTTTTCTTATGCTTATAATATATTATGCATACACCACCGGATTCCTTTCAAGAAAATGATTCTTGACTTCGATATCCCTCCAAACCGACAAAACATATTTTGTATAATGAAAAAAAAACCTCTTGCAAACAAACTAATGAGCAAACTTGTCAAGACAGTGATATCAATGTAGCCTTGCCAGCTCTTTCACTCTCTTGTAAAGCTTCTCAATAGTAGTATTCATTGTCTTACCAATCTTTTCAATTCGACTATGGCTGGGATCAAAGAATGTCTCTATTAGATAACCATCCAAGAAATTTTTGGCACCTACAGTTTTCTTCTCGTTGTTGAATGATCGCCATTGCTCATGGCTCAATCCTCTAACTCCCTTTATCACCTTTTTTAAGTTTGACTGAAGCTTCTCCAAAAAAAGGTATTGCTCATGAGGAAGTGAAGCAATGACCCTAATCACGCCATTAACAGTCCTAAATATAACAGTCGGGATCTGGCCACCATCAGAATCGGGTATGTGCATGACAAGGAAACTATGTCAGAATTGATTTACAAATTCTCCAAGGTGATACTCTCTCAACACCTCAAGACGGCCTCATTCCTTCTTAGTAGCACCTTCACTATTTTTCCAAACTGTAAATAGGTTAAAGTTATTTTCTGCACCAAGGTAAATGTCACCATCAAGAATCTCAACTGCTGACATCCAATTTGCATTATAATCGCGAGCTTTCTCTTTGATAGCACCTTCTTCATACTGAAGACAAATGAAGAATTGTGTCAAGCTAAGAACTAGAAATAACATAAATACTAGGACTCGGTGTGGATAAGAAGCTGGTTCTAGGGACAAAAACCATAAAAAATGGGCTCTCAATTTTTGATGCATTACTAATGTCAAAGAAAAAGTAGTCAAGCAGCAATCAAATGTAACGACCATAACGTTGGAATGTGGAAAACAAACACAACCTGAATTATTGGTACAAGCCAGAATAAAAATTGGACCACAAAAGATTACCTGTTTGGAAATGCAGTAGAGTTAAAAGGACACATATGACTGACTTCTTTCAAGTTTACATGCTGTAAAGTAGTTTCTTGTTGCTACTATAAATGGCAGTTGGCCTATCTGATGCAGCAAATACATGTGTGGCATTTTTCGATGAGAAAGTGTGGAGTGTTAAGGCTAGGTACCCAAAGACACCTTTTCCTATCTTTCAATTCACCAGTACTCAAATTCAATAGGAAGTTTAAGAGGTGACCATCTCCAAGGCTACATAACAAGTATGATATTGACAATCCTAGAGGTAACTCAACTGGTTAGGTTTTGGGTTTGCTCCTTAATGGTCATGGATTTGAGTCTTTTCAGGGCCACTAGAGGCTTATATAAGCGTTAATTTTAGGGTCAGTGAAATTAGTCGAAGTACACGCAAAATGGTCCGGATATCCATTTTAATCCAAAAAAAATGTATGATATCTAACGACGAACAAATAAGATGTCCGAATAAAGAAATTATGAACATTCAAAATTACCACCCTCCTCCACAGGGTAAGAACCAAACCAATGTGAAACCCAAATAATGAAATGGTGAGTTTCATTTTCACTGTTTATAATAACAAGTCAGTTACGTAATTTTGGTCCCACCAAAATGGGGTTAGAACCCAACAAACATCAAATGAATGGCAGATGAATAATGGTAAAAACTTTCTTGGCTTGTTTGGTATAGTAAACTTTCTAAGAAATATTCTTTGCAAGAACAACTTATCTTTTGTTTTGAATCACGAATTCTGCCCTCTGTACATGTGACACAACGTATAACATGGAGTTTAAGCCATGAAGAAACTTAAGTATGTCCAAAAAATAAAAAAACTAAGACTGAAACTGATAAGCATACCCCTTCAAAGGAACATAGAAGAACTGCTCCTAGGTATTATCTCTCCTCCCAATTTCTCCTTTGTTATGAGATTTAGATCAGGCAATGAAAATGGATTTTTTTCAAACTATCTATTATCTAAAGAAATGTTGAGACCAAAATGATTCAGAACTCTACTATATCATGAGGCTGAATTCTCCATTATCATTTCTTTGACATGTATAAAAGTGGAGTTGAGCAATACAACCTCTCCCCCTCCCCCCTCCACAAGGAAAAATATTAACTGTAACAAGGCTGAGCAGATTATATATACAGTTCTCACAAGTTGAGGAGCATTCCACTCATTTCTTTTTTTTTTGGATTAATGTGGGTGTCCTGGCCAGTTTACGCGTATATCAATTAATCCCACAAGCCCTAAAGTTAATGATCATTTAAACGTTTAATAATTATGAGACTCTTTTCTAAGCTCTCTTGTTGTAGAAGTGACCAGAGTCTTGCAGAACTTGATGTAGCCTGCCAGGTTAGTCCTTCCTATATTATGACATATAATAATGGATAAAATATCTCCCGGAAGAAAAAAGTGGATGCCGATAAATCCTTATCACTTAACTTAATTTCACGTAATTGTGTTCATAACATTTTTGAAGAGGACACAATAGAACCATAAGAGAAAACATTACTTGTATCCAACCATGACTTCAGCACATAATAAGAATAAAATAAACATCTGGGGAGTATTTGTTAAATCAATAATTTAATTAGTCAAATAGATATTCTGGTTTAATTAATCTGTAATGGAACAATTAATTTAATCAGTCAAATAGGCATTTCATTGACAATTTGGACAATTTTCTTACACAACCCAAAAAAATGAAAAGAAAAAAATTTAAAGTTAGAAAACTAGAATTTTCAACAAATGAAATCTATAAATTAATCTCAACTACTATGAAGATAAAGGAGCAACCTTAGAAAGACCCATTCTTGTCCTCCTCTTCTTGTCATCCTTAAAAATATAGTTTGTTCTTTAGAGATCACCAATTCAAATCCCACAAATCTTAAGGCCACCAAAGACTTACATGGTCGTTAATTTTAGGACTCGTCATGGGTTATAACTAAAAGTTGAAGAAGCTCAACAAGATCACCAAGTGAATACCTAGAACCATCAGCATCAACCCTTCCATATGCTTTAGTGATAGACTAGCAGTGCAAATCAAGGAAAAAAGGTCATGAACACATAAAAGTCAAACTTGCAAGTCCAGAAATTTACTAAGAGAGCATCATAACAGGAAGAATTCCACCAGTGTCCCACATGTTTGATTGGGATTGCTCTAAAAACATTGGCGCTGCAACATACAATTGTTTCTTCTTCAATAATTAAAACACCACAGAAAAGCGATGGCACTGGTATTAGCAAATCAGCGCCATTGTCAAAATTGTTATGCGATCATTGACCCTCAATAAAGAGTTACCTCATATGTTTTAATATGACAAGCATCCTTGTTATCCTGCAATGATAAAAACAGAATAAAAAAGTCATCTAAAGTTTCCTTCCCATAATAAGTGTGTAGTTAAATAACAAAAATTCACATGGACATGGACATTTTAGATAACCAGTTTCAGGCTACAACTATGAAAAAAGTGATCATTTCCATATAAAAGTTCTTGTCAGGAATTTCCATATGAACAATAAAGTACCTAAAAAGGGTAAAAAAGAAGGTACAACCCAAAACGCGCAATAAGTGTGCATACCCTAAAAGAACCAAAAAGAAACACAACGAAGTAAATAATTAAATAAAAAAAGCTATATTCTAAAATCTAAAATGTCTAAGGACTCTAAAATTAGCCAAAGTAATGAATAAAAGTGAAAAGATGTGAGGGATGCTGTCTAAATATTGCAATACCACAGAAACTTGCAAATGAATTGTTTTAAGTGGGGGGACATAGTTGCTTTTTTGGAATATATCGACATGCTTTAAATTTTAATTTTCTAATGCAGAATGTCAATCATGCTCTAGGATATCTTTAAATAGCTAAGAAACTTAAAACAATCATTTGATACGAGAAGAGAAAGTAACTTTTCTAGATCAATCACCACTTTAAATTTATCCACATATATAAAAATGTTCAAAAGATTTGTTCATTAAAAAAAATACATTAAAAAGAACTACATTCTGAATATAGGTCCACTAGAGGAAAATAGTGGACCTTATAAAGAACAACAATCGTTGGTTTTGAACAACCGTAAGGAAATTTGATATCCAAAACTTGAAGTTCCTCAAGCTTGTAAAGAAGACACCACAAACAAATTACAGTATAAGCATATGAATAATGATAACATAAAATTCACTGATCCATTCTGCATTTCATCAAAACCAAATTCACATAAATAGAGACGTGAGGAAAGAGGAGAGCCTCCTTTCTAGGAAACAACAATGTCTCAAAGCTAACTTCCATCATTCTAATATTTCTCCATTGCTGAAATTCAGATAGCCCTCGTTATAATTGTCACCCTAGATATATATCTATATATGTACATGTAAACCTGTGTGTGTTTATAGATAGTACAAATTACAAGATTTAGGGGAAAAGAAGGGGCAAAAAATGATATAGAATCACCAGGTTGACCAATCCATGATTAGGATATTACTAAGCTACCCAATCTAGTGTTGCAAAACCTTGGTATCAGCTAAATAATGATGTTAGTACACCACTGTTTCAGCTATAGTAGATTTCAACTATAGGAAAATGCCCAAATCAATTTGGTGGCCTCTAGGTATTAAGAGATTCAAACCATAGCAATCACTCAAACCTTCTTAAAAAGATAAAAGAAAGCCAAGAGTGATTTTCATTTTCTTGTGCCCCCTGCTTACATACCATGACAAAAAAGATGTTGCATATAAAACATCAGTTGCTCTTTTACTCATTTTCTAATGTTAAGCATTCAACATGAAAACAACAGGAGGGCTAGATTACTTTGATTAATTATGTAAGCAAAAAAATTTACAGTAAGATCCAAAAAGTAAATTCAAGTTAAAATGGCACTTGACAAAAAAATAAGTGTGTGTGTGTGTGTGTGTGTGTGTGTGTGTGTGTAGCAATTTCTAAGAATGATATGGTATATATAGCAATTTCTAAGAATGATATGGTTGCTGCTTATTGCATACATACACATGAACACAAACATGCACTGCATGTATATGCATTTGAAATATAGAATCCAGATCCAGTACATAGGACATCAATATCACAGCTAAGATCTTTATAAGCAGAGTCATTAATTCTTTTGATAGGTCGTTGGCAGATTTATCCATGAAACTGATGTTAAGTAATTGGATAGGAGATTATATACCTCATGTTAAAAGCCTCTTTGAGTTGTTCTTTATTATCAAAAGGAATGACAACCAATAAAATTATTAATTATCAATCCTTTTGATCACAATATAGAGAAAAATACGGATAATAAGACCCTCTTAAGTCAACTAGCAAAACTCACACTGCCATGTTGAAAGTTCAAGATGGAATATAGTTAGATAGTTCATCTTGAACAATCCATCATACAAGTGGAGTCCAGTTAATCTACAATTAGGATCAATTATGCCAATCTGTAGTAAAAAAACTAAAGATATGAACTAGGCAGGACAAAGTCCATTGCTATTTTCAATGAAAAGTGAAGGCACACTTCTCTAGAGTAGGAAATGTAAGGAACTGCTCTAAAAAACGATCCTAAAGCTTACGAGAAATGACAGAAAGACTCAATATGAACTTAAAACTGTGAATAATTACCTGACCATTGTTTGTTGGGTGACATATCCGGTCTGATACATCCCTTATTGCTCTATATGACAAGGTAAAGAAAGAGTCAATGCAAGAATAGCATAAAAAATATCATCTATATATTACAACAATTTCAGTTATTCATCAAGGCTTCTTACATCTAAAGACAAGAAAACTAGAAGATGTTTATATCACTTACCCAGCTAACTCTGTTGCTTTTGGCTATATACAACTTCCTATGTTTCTTTATCTCAAAATTGACATAATGAGCAGTGGTTATTGATAAATTGTTGAGTGATTGGTTTGAAATTTTTAGGATAAGCGATGAGGTGTAGTATATTATAAGAAGTGATTTACTATAATGATAGAAAAACCTTATAAATATTTTTTTTTACCGCAATAGCAAAATTGCTATGCAAAAATTATTATTTACCACATTGATGAGATTCAATGTATGATATGTTACCAATTAAAATGATAGAAATCATTTGTAATTTGTGTTAGACTGCCCACACAAAAATTAATGTTGAAATATATATATATATATATATATATATATATATATATATATATATATATATATATATATAAAACCGACATGTGGGATAGCTGACAAATGAACATATATTATGTGGAAACTAGTTACTTGGTTAATAGGACTAGTGCCCTCGTTAATGGGTAATTGAAAAAACTAGTTATCCTAATTAATGAGCAATTGGAGAAACTAGTTCCCTAGTTAATGAAATTAGTATTCTGGTTAATATGCAATTAAAGAAACCAATTAATTTGGTAATGGAATAAATGTTGGTTTGGACTTAGAGATGACATTAGTATGTTTTTAAGTTGTGCTAATTGTATTGATTTGTAAGGTTAAAGTTAAAATAATAAATTAATAGTTTAGTAATTGGTGTGGTAAATATATAAAGGAGATATTATTAAATAATCATTGTGTATAAAACTAATTGTCTTTGATGTTAAGAAATTATTAGGTACCTCATAACATTGTGCTGAGCAGCAAATCATGATTGTAGTGTTGGATTGTGATATTTGATAAAGTATCGATAACTTGGTATAGTTCGAGCATATAAAAAACTCAACCATAATTTTGGTAGAGTGTATATTATATAATTTTAAAAGACAGTTTTGCTAAATTATATCCAAATGGTTGAGTTCGTCATATAAAGTGATTATTAAGTTATTTGACTGACCTATTGACAACAACAATAATAAGTAATAGAGTAAGGTGTATATGAGTTTGATTGTGTTGACAAGTTAAGGATTGAGTATTAAATGAGCATTACCAACAAAATTTAACGAAAAAGAAAAATGATTTGATCATGTCTTGTAAGTATAAAAATAATGAAAGGTTATATGATAAATTATAAATAATAAAAATAGACATGAGATAAGTAGAATGAATAATGAATCGAGGAAATTTTTCAATATGATAAAGGTGTTATATGGACTGAAGCACAATATATCTTAGATGTAATAAATGCTAGGGAAGTAAAAAGATGTCATGAATTAAATATATTGTAAGTTAAATAACAATGTGAATCAGTCGTGATTGTATAATGAGTTACGATACGTGCTAAAAGTGGTTGACAGAGAAAAAAATCATATGATTTATGTGTTAATGAAATAGATTGTGAGGTAAGTTTCTTCAGTTGTGAAATAATAATATTAATATAAATTAAATATATTCATAAAGTGAAAATAGTTATGAAATAATATCGACATGAAAATAAACATTATATGAAAGTGTTTGAATGAGACTAATGAATTTTAAAATTGTAAGGAATAAATTGTATAGTGACAAGTTAAACTATATCATGAATGAAACAATTGTCATGATGCAATGGTAATAATGTGATGAATAAAATGATGGGAATAAAATTTATCTGGGAATAATAAAAAAAGAAAAATGTTGAAAATTTATCTTTAAGATTAACATTCTTAAAGAAAAAAAAGATGAAATTAGTTTTGATTATATAATTATAAAATGTTAGTAATGGAGAAGATACAAATGTTTAATATGATTTATTATGTAATTTTGTGCATATCACAAGTATTTTCCTTTGAAAACATCCATTTTTTAGAGTCATCGAGTTATTCAATATTATACAAAAAAAATATTTTTATTTTCAGAAAATAAAAAATTTATAAATAGGTAATGGGAATGTAGTTTTAAAAAGAGTTGTAATAAATTATGTACATTTATAAAACTTCTTAAAGGTTTTTGGGGCTATTCTTTATATATATAAAATAAAATAATTTTTACTCCAATCTCTACATACTTAGCCATTGAAATTAAATAAAAATGCAAATGAAAGTATGAGGTGTTAGACTTTTTTTTTTTCGTTCAAATTAAAAACTAAAAAATAAAAATAAATAAAGTTTTGGATCAAAATTAAATTTTATAAAAAATTAAAAGACTGAAAGTTTATAATTTTAAAAGTAGACAACAATATAAAAATTCAAAAGAATTATAAAATTTCCATTTTTACAGTAATATACCATTTTCTTTTAGTATATTTTATAACGTAATATAATAATTTTATTACACATTCAAACTTTTTGTTATCATTCAATCATCACCATTTCATCATTAAACCCAATTTCTTTGAGAACATTACTAATTTTTATTTCATATATGTTTTAATTGTCATTTTTTTAATCATAATATTTATTTTCTTTTAAATGTTAAAAACTCACTCATTTGATTAAAAACATTTCTTCTTATACATTTTAATAACAATCACTGTTTAATTAATTAAGTTGATTCAATTTATAAAAAAATTAATTACTCTAATTCATTCATTTTTTATTGTTACAAGTGATTAAATTAAAAAAAAAATAACTATATGATGATTTTATTGTTGAAGATGCATTGTCTACTCTCTTACGAAATATTGTAGATTAGAATGATCAATTTTTCATAAATTTTTAGTTTGGTTCTCAAATCCCCCCCCCCCCAATTGAGTCATTATCATCCCAAATTAATAGCCAATCACATATTTTTTAAAGAAATAATACAATCAAAATACAGAGGACTAAAGTGAAAAATATAAAAAATAGGAGGCAACTTTAAATTTCATAAAAAAATTGTTTGGTCCCCCATTTTTTAACAAGTGGTCGGTCCCTTTAGTTATCAGAAATT
>Ga0325405_1005697_pt1 | contig 12641 bp, 10 predicted proteins | sample PopdelMetagenome_21_FD_205663 | JGI IMG/M metagenome (GOLD analysis project Ga0325405, IMG submission 205663) | Populus deltoides microbial communities from Bellville, Georgia, United States - Xylem-Control-R2 | ecosystem: Host-associated > Plants > Phyllosphere > Stem > Wood/Secondary xylem...
GATTATGCATGTCCAATAATGATACATCATTAAAGAAAAGAAAAAAAGATGATGCAGAGGGATGATTGTTGGTTTCCTTAACACAAGATGCACTTGGACAGGAATTAAATTGCACGATGCATTTACAGCCAACTAGACATCTTCCACTTCATGCTTACCAAAGAAAGAGATTCATAACTCGAGGAATTCCTTGGTGGGACTATCCATGTACTATGAACACTCTTGGGTGCAACGAACAGGATTAGGGTGCAACTAAGTAGGTATTAAAATAAATTGTGTTTTAAGCACATTGTGGATATGGCAGTAAATAGGGCAGAACAGGGGAATAAATTCTCATAGTTTGCCACAACTAAATTCACTTCAAGGCTTAATTGTGTTGAGTACCTTCTTTGAGACACTTGACATAAAACCTACCAATGACATAAAATTGGATTTTCTTTTGAATTCAGTGATCCTACAGAACAAGAAGGCTGAATAGCAGAAAAATTCAAATCAGAGAGAGAGGAGAAAAATGGAGAGAGACCTTGTACCAAACACCTTCCAGACCAGTCTTCCACATCGCAGTAACAACATCTCTTCGAGATCCCATTATGCCAAGATAAGCTCCCAGGCCAACAGAAGTGTTCAAGCCAAAAGCTGCATCTCTTTCAGACAGTCTGCGCTTCCTTGGCCATAAGCCATGAGCACCATAATAAACATCACAGTTTTCAAGTGAGCTGAAATCAAGTGGATCTGAGTTAAGCTTCAGAGTATCATCTGAACCCATATCCTCAGCATCAGACCAGGGTCCACCAAACATATTGCGCCTGTGCCACTCTTCAGATGGAGGGTGGAGTTCTAACTCTCGTAGTAACAGACCAGCAGCATCTGCACCTCTAGGCCGTGGCATGTTCTGTGGATTTCATAACAAAATTTAACATAAAGTTAACAAAACAGTCGTTTTGTCAAGAAAGGGAAGAAAGAAAAGCATGGGGAGGTTTATCCCTATGAAAAAGGAAAAAAAATTACTTTGAAACCTCCTTAGGGTCATTTACAAGATTAAATCATAAGCATGGATACCTGCATATGTGGGCCAAGAGATGCTTCTACAACCTCTGGCAATACTGTATAATTGCCATCAATATAATGCAACCGCACCTGGATATTGCTGCTTCCTACTTGAGAAACTGGCAATGGGTGTGCCAGAGTTGCTGTTCGCCGACAAAGATCCATGAGAATGCGGAAAAGGACCTTCACCTGCACGAGGCAATGAATGAGCCTTTATCTGAATCTAGGGCACGAGGGCACCTCTGCTGATTGATTAATTAATTCCTTAACCAATAGAATTATCAGAAACTTTTTGGATGCCCAAAGACAGTGATTGTCATGGAAGTTAAGAAGCTTTTTCTCCATTCGTACACCAGAAAGAATATATTTAGCCAGACAGGCAACCAAAAATCTAATGAAGATTGTTCATAACATGTGAAGCCTAGAAGGAATTAAAGAGCACCAGTATGTACCTCTTCAAAACTGTATCCTTGGCCGGCATTGCCACTGCCTACTCTGTGCCTACCAGCAGGTCCATCTTCGACTGGTTTAGCTCCAGGCATTACTTGACCACCTCGAGTTGTCTGAACTTCATCTGACCTGACCATAGCTGGTGCTGGCTTTGAAGAAACAGTGTTGATCTCCTCCACTTTGCCAGGAGCACCAGACTGAGGTTTTTGCACATTTGTATCAGTTGAATTTCTCGGTGCACTTCCGACAAAGCGAGGTAGTTGAGTTCGGCGAAAGAAAAAACAGAAAAGCAGGAGCTGGCATAATCTGCGGAGGAAATGGCAGTCACCAATGAGCCTAACTGCTGGTGTTCCAGGAAAAGTTCCAGTGTTAATGCTTATCGGCATAACGGAAGATGGACCACTTATGGGATTCGGAGTTGAACCGGTCACTCCATCAGTCGTGCTACTAATCTTAGCAATGGCACCTTGAACCCAAGCTTGCATCTGAGTGCTTCCAGTGGAACTTGTAGAGCCACTTTGACCACCTGGAGAAAATGTAATAAAAAACAGAGTGTTGATCACAATAACCCAGAGAGAGCAGAAGAGAGAAGAAATATACAAGATCTTCTGGAGACATTTTCCCAGCAACTGTGGCAGTAACCTCTTAATCAGTAAAGATCAAATTGCAGGCACTTCACCAGCTTTTGAAGTCAACACTGCATAACTTTAGTAAACACAAATTATTGAATAAAGGTCTCCCCTTTATGTATCAGAACACTAGACACTGCATACTGACCCTGACTTGGCGCAGGAGATGCTGAACTTTGAGTAGGACTAGTCACCATATTGCGGTTACTGCCTGTGCCTGCTGTAACAGCATGACTAGCCAGTGTGCGACAGAAACTTGCATAACGCCGTAGACGTGTGATAAAATGTGAAGCTAGATCAAGAACTGCATCAACATAAGCCTGCATGAAATTCTCATGGTTAGAGAAAATCATCAAATCAGTAAACCTGCATCAACATAGGACAGATGTTTGAGCTGACTGGAGGCAGGGAAATATTCAACAAGCACAATCTGAGTGCTTGGATACAGCAGACTGACAAGCCTAGAAGGTGACAGATATATTGCTGGTTCAGGAATCAGATTCTAGGCCATAAAAAGCCAGTGTATGGCCCAAGCAATGCAACCATCATTAACACATTGAAAATATCAGGTTTATCATTAGCATGTAGAAATATAAGCACCACATCGCAGGCAATCAGATCTTGATGAAGCCTCATATTGGGGGTATCAGTAGATCTTCAGTACTACACTCACAACTTCAACAGGAACCAAAATTTAACATGAGACAATAAAGAGATAAAAGCATACCTGAATACTCGGAACAAGGTTTGGCTCAACTGTCATTGCTTCGGGGTCGATGCCAGATAATGTCTCACCAGAAGCCTGCCATGGTTCAGGTACTAATGCTGAAGGATTTATCAAAGCTGACTCAATGCCTCTGCCCAACATATCAAGCAGCAACCTAGCTTGCATGTCAAGAACCATTGCCCTAACCTCCTGAGCATTTGTACCTTCCAGCAGTCTGCATTTTATTCTGTCCAGACTCTGCATCATTAAAAAAACAAGTTTACCTTACCCAATCAGGGCATTCCAGAAACTGGGACAGGTAGTCACATGTGCTTTGAATTGTCACAACAAACTTAAAGGAAAAGGAAAAGGTACCTGTGCAATCAGTTAATTAAGAGAAATCAGAATTAAGGTATGTTAGCGTATCTTGTTTCCTTATTTGATTTTGATTCATGTCTTGCGTGGCATTTTTGGGTTATAATGTGCCACAATAAACTGTGTGCTCATAACACATGTTACATGCAACACCTTATGTAAGAACATAGTTTATTTGGTTAGAAGCAGATGATCGCTAAATGTAATTTTCATATTTGCAGCTTTGCATATTCCTCTTTTTTTCTGGTTTCAAGAACTCTAACTTGAGGATCCACAGAGGGCACAGTAAATTTCTAAGTTTCTAACCACCTCAATTTTCACAACCCATTCCACATCCAGTCCACGTCAACTATTCTACAAGTCAATTATTCTAGATGCCCTTGCTCACTTTAGAAATTATAATTGATTTTGAAAAAGAAACAGAAAAGGAAAATAAAGACCACCATGGCAGACTATTTCCAAACAAATAACAAAAAGAATTTGACATGGGAAATTTCAGGCAAATGAACTGCAATTATAAAAATATTAGATGCCTTTGTTCAATATTGTCATTCCAATTATCATAATCATAGATTATCTTAAAAGAAATAGTGGTGCAATGGCAATAGTGCAGAAAAACATACAGGACCATACTGCTGTCTGTGCTGTGAAGTGGGAAGAGAATGAAAATCCGCATCCAAGACAGCAATCACACTGTTAAGTGAAACTGAAAGGAAACAAAGAACCAGATCAGCAGAAGATGTCACCCAAGGATTTGTGTTATTTGCAAGGAAATCTTAAATAGGAATCCTTGAAAAGACATTGTTCATCAAAATATTTTCTTTTTCATAAACCACAATAATACCAGAGAATCTAATTGTTCTTACCAATGCCATCCTCAGCAGCACTCTGTGTACAGCCAACAGCATCCCACCAATCAACTCCAACCAAAAGGCTCCACCAAAACCTGCTCTGGCAAAACTCAATATCAGTATGACCATGTAGAGTGTTGAGATTATCTGCAAATTGAACCTTCATCTAATTTTTAGCCAAAGGAAATGTCCATAACCACTAATACGCGGACTTCCAAAGTATTTCCCAACAAATGACTCTTGCCACATACCTCTCAGCAATAGCACGTTCCCAGATTGCTGAGTTAGCCTTCGCCTGACTGCTTGGAACAGCAGGAGGAAGAACACGAATTATCTTCAATACAGTGCAATCCTTACTAGTGTCGTGCCAAACTGAAGCTGAGCAGCAGCTTGTGGAAGAAAAGGCAGGAGCAGCAATTGTAGATCCAACATTAATCTGGTGGTTGTCAACTAGTGTGAAGTTTGTCCCAGAGAAAATGTGAACTCCACCCCCCAGAAAAGCAACAGCAATCTCGCCACCATGAGCAGAATAAACAATTCGAGTAAGTGTTCTAACATCACTGGGCAGATCAGAGGGATCAAAGATGACTCTCTTTGTCTTCTCAGCACCAGAATCAGAAGTCTTTCTTACATCAGAGATTGGTCCTGCAGCAGCTGGTTGGTAATTTTTGAAATCATTTGTTGGAGGTATGCTTGTATCCACTTTGGACACCCATACAGTTTGCATAGGCGCCTGCCCACCAAAACCAGAAGTGGGATTTCCAAATATTGGATGAAGAACTACAGGTTGAACAGATGATTCCCAGCGTTGCACCCTCCATCCTGTGATTAAAGGACCCTCATCTGGATCATAAGGGGACATATACTGTCCTGCGTGTGTAAAATCAGTTATTGACATATGGAATCAAGATAACTGTAGGCAGATAAAGGGATATTCAACTGACTCAAACATGAAAGTTAGGCCTCACATCTCTTTCAAATGACTCAAACATGAAAGTTAGGCCTCGCATCTCTCTATTAGTACAAGGATAAATTTAAGTGGAGGAAGAAAGAGAGCCCAGGAAACTGTTGCACAAGCATAATCACACCAATCATATAAACACACACAAACACGCATACACACGCTAAAAGAGGATTTGTTATGGAAAAACATGGAACTGGCAAAAACTAAAATTGCAAGTCAGAATACTGATAGGTACCCTCAACTATAACAACTGCAATCACGGAGCCACCACGAGTTGGATCAAAAGCAACAGCACTGACTCCAGAACCCCAAGTAGTAGTTGCTGCAGATTGAGCTGCGGCCTCAGGACTCACATATGCAGAAAAATTTGAAACTGGCAAACAATGAAGTGTGATGGTGTCTGTGAAATCTTCATCGATCTGCTTTTTCCCTTGCTTTACTTCAGACATCAGATGCTCTTGCCAGCTGAATAAATATGCAGCCAGAGGAGCAAAACCTGACCAATTGGGTGGCTTAACTGAAGGTGGGACCCCATTGCCAACACTTGCCATTGGAGTTGCTTGAAATCCATTTCCAGGGCCAGGAGTAACCTCCCAAACAACAACAGTTGAAGGATTGACAATTGGAACACCTGCAACATGCATTGCGCCACTGTCTGTTATAATAGCATCAGCAGCCATAATCCCACTAGGGCCAGCACCCAGGAGTCCTTTGCTCGTGCAAAACCACTTTGGTGATGTATTATTCTGGCTAGGGGACCAATGAAGTTGAACAGAACCCGATGAGAAAACAGAACAAACACAAAGGAAATTTGGCCATCGAGCTGTAAGAAATTGAGAAAGCACGTCAGTGATGATCTTGATGCTGTTACATCAGTCAGGTGGAAGTTTTTCAATAGTGGAAAGAACAGATGACCAAAAGTATCATCACCATTTTTGCAATACTTAGCATTAGCAGCAGCCATCTAAAGGTTGTTAAAAGCACTAGTTCATTCGAATAAAAAAAATGGCAGATATTAAAATTTCTCACTTTAAAGGTTTTTATGCTTGTCATTCGTTGCATCGTTATAAAAGCATTCGCGATACAGTAGTTAGCCATGGATGTAATTATGAATAAAAGCATTGCAGAAACTGCAGCCAAATTACTATTCTAATTTTACAGCTATTCAAAAAAATCTGACCTGTTTTTCTCAAAGCAACAGCAAAATAATCTAACTCATTGGATGTAAAGTTGCTAGTCAGAAGGCATAGCCCCAATTTCACACATTACTTGTTAAAAATAGAACCGGTCCTAAAGTTCCCACATGAGCTTCTAAAAATGCTTACAAAGAGAAATCAAACAAACAAACCTGAAGTTTGAGAATGCTGTGAAAGAAATTTTTCCTCAAAAGCTGACTTTGAGCTTGTGGGAGTACTAGACTTTGACGAAAGCCACCTGTACTGATTTTTTAAAAGAAGTCATACTACAATGAACGTATAACCAAATACCAACATAACTTGAAAACAAACATAGATTAACCAGGAAACTGAAAAGCACAGATGAATACCAAATTACTACCACATATATATTGTCAAAGAACCATCTCAACCTAATAGCTTAAGCTGTTAGATGAGGTCCCAAGATATGATTTATATTATTCGCTAACACACACCCCTCAAGTGAAAACCCATTGGGCTTGAAACTTGCACAGGCCCACACTACCTTGTGCTTAATTTTTATCAAATAAATAGTGGTGATGAGATTCGAACCCGTGACCATTTGGTCATCAAGACTCTGATACCATGTCAAAGAACAATCTCAACCCAATAGCTTAAGCTATTAGATAAGGTCCCAAGATATAATTTATATTATTCTCTAACATATGCAAAGCAAAATACATGGATAATGAATCAGATAACAGAAAACATAATAACCACATACTGGAGAGACACTGGATAGCCATTTAGTAACAACTGCGATATCCTGCCGCCATTCATGCTCACGCTGCCAACAGCTAGCATCACGTACCAAATTAGATGGACCCTGTATGACAAGATAAAAAATAAGCAAGACAAGTTTTTAAAATTCTGAGCAAGTGGCATGCCATAAACATGGAGAAGCAAAGAGTAAAAACCAATGCAGGGCCAGCCCAAAACTCTTGAGTTGAGTAAAATATGAAAACCTTAGTTAAGCATTAGTGAGAGGAACAAGGCATCTTCTTATTATATATTTGGGTACAAAAATCCATCAAGTTAGCTTACTTGAGAAGGCTGAGTCCAGATAGTTGTCCTTCCATGGAAATTAGCAATTAATAATGCACGAGAGTAAGAAGTAGGGGACCATTCAATAAACTGAACAGAATCACGAGGAGAATCTGCCAAGGGATTCAATGCAATAGCTCGTGATTTAAGAAATTAGAGCCCAATAGAAGAGGGAACCAATATATCAATGGAAAATCTAACATATAATAGACGTATTTCTGCATACATAATAACTAATTAAAACTAAAAAATTGGAAGATAAGGTAAAAGATGCAAGGTGACTCAAAATACCTGCTATGACATTGAAAACAGCACATTCAGTTGGTCTCTCAGGGATAACAACATGAATGGGGATCCAGAACGGTGGGTTTGCGTTGGAGCTACAAAAAAAATATAGTGAAAGATGATATCAAAATATAAATTGATGAACACTAGGCACAAACTTATTTTCCTATTAGAAGAACCCTAAATAGCAAACAATAACAAACATCATTATGCTTTAACATTTGTTCTCAAGCACATTTGAAAGTTATAAGCCTGATTAGCAACTATGTAAAGCATATGCTCTCCTTATTAGACAGCAACACATTAGAAGTGCAAAAATCCACTGACCTTGGAATTCTAGCACAAGTTTCTGATGCACAAGCTATAGCATTCAACTTGCCACACCAAGCAACAGCACTGAAAAAACAAACATTAAAATAAGAATTTGGCAAAGATCAGTAAAAGAATTTTAATGGCCAAGGAAAGATGCTTGAAATAACGACACCTCATTTACTTTTAAGACAGCCATTACTAGAATCTCAATATCTATATTAGGAGTATCATATTCTAACAATCATGATTTCTCATACCAACTGCATTTGGCTACAGGTATGTGATGCTTGTAATGGCATCAGGTTTCAAGTTTAAAATAGATGAGAACAGCCAGTGAATGTAAGAGTGATATACTATGGTAGCAACTAGCAAGGATGCATCAAAAAATCTCCAAGTGAAATCTACGATCTCCTCTTGCACTACCTTCTGTTCTACTTTTGCCCCCTGTGGCAGATTGTTTGGTGGCAATGCAAATAGTTCGCCTTATTTTCTGTGCTATAAAATGCCATACTCACACGAGGCATCGCAGAAATAAAAAGATCAATCATCCTAATACAGGTGCAAAGATTGTGATTGTCGATATTTAACAACAGCCAACAGAAAGCTTACATCTAGCATATACTGAATAACTCGATGATATAGTTCTTAATTGACAGCACTTCATCAACTTCATTGTATCCTGTATGCATCCACTAATCATTTGTAAAACTCTCTTTCTCTCTCCTGTTTTCTCAAACTTCATTTCTCGTTCATCCTAAACTCACTTCAACTTCCCACACTAACTACCAAACTAGGTAGCATCAAAACCAACAAAATCAAAGCATAAATTAGTAATTCGAGGACTCCAGGAAATCTAAAGATTAGATGCAAAAACCATTAATGCCTAGAGATTAAAACAAATAAGAAACTCAAATTCCATAACATTTTGAAAAGTACAATAACCAAAAACAAACACACTAAACTCAAATTGCAGAAGAGAAAACACAATTTCCACAAAAGGAAGAGCCCACACTCCAATCAACCAACTAAAAACCGTAAACCTCTACCGAATTCCACTTAAAATCAACAAATTTAGACACTAAACAACTTCTTCTGCACACAAACACAATTCTCTTGAAGGACTGAATAAAAAAGGTGCACCATTTCAAAAAAAAAATAATAATAATAACTCGACATAATCACACCACTGAAATTTTTGCAAAGGAAACTCAATCCCAACCATAAAAGAACATAATCGCACCATAAAAGAACACATTATCGCACCATCGATGAGCTTAAAAAATACTCAAATCCCATCAAAATTCACTTGGAAAGCATAACTTTATTCAAAAACAGAATTCATCCAAAATTCACTTTCAGAACCAGGAACTTGGTCATATTTCAAAAATACTTTGAAGAACCCTCAAAACTATCACACAAATCACTCCATTAGTCTAAAAGAAGCTCAAATTCCACTTAATAGAAGCCAATCCAAAAAACACTCCAAACCCATATCGAATTTCAGTTAAAAAACGACAAATTCAAACCTAAACAGCCAAAAATCAATCAAATTATTAATTAAAAACCCTGCTTTATCCATCAAGAACTTTACCTAAATTGGCGACAAAGCTCAGGCACACTCATTTTATGCTGCAAATTAGACCGTGGCTGTTTCAGCCTAATACAAAACACAGTAGCTGGACTCACTGAGTCCTCCTCCATTGGATCGTCGACTTTCTCACCAGCACCACCACTCTCTTCCTCACCACCACTACTGACAGGATCAGCCTTCCCCACTCCTCCACTACTAGCACCTCCACCACCTTCGGCAGGCGAAATCTCCGGCGCAGTCTGCTCCTCCTCCGTTGTCTCCTTGTTAGAAGAAGAAGAAGTCATTTTGAAAAATAAAAATCTAAACTTTATATATACTACTAGAGGGAGAGAGATGAATTTCGTGAGTGATGGGTGTAAAAGTCGCAATTGAAGGCGACAGGTATGACTGACTGTTTAGAGAAAGAGAGATAGGGAGTGGGGTTAGTGTTGGATTTTGAGGTTTTTTATTCTTATTTTCTTGTTGGATTTCGGCTTTTTAGGGGGGTTTTTTTTTCCAAATAAGAGAAACAAGAATAGGAGAATGAGATTCCAGGTGTTCCTTGATAAAGAGAGTGAGAGATAAAGGTGAGGTTTTTTTTTTTTCAAGGTTTCTTGCGTTCTTGCTTATGTCAGTAATCCTTACAGTTTGCTGGATGTGTTGAGGGAAGTGGGGTTCTTTTCATGATTTTGATTTGAGATGAAAAGGGAGGCGATGGTTTTTTTTATGTCAGCATATGGGGATTGCTTAGACTTTCTGCTGTGTCGTGTGATTGGATTGAAATTGCGTGCTGGGATCTTGTGCTTCCATTGAGATTGGGTGCTGGATTGATTGGGTATTTTAGAATTCTATCATGATTTCATAACAAATTTTGAAAAATAATAAATGTTAAAAAATATTAAAAAAATAGCATAATTTTATTATAATCATGGTTAAAAATAGCGGTTGAATACAATCATTATTATAAATAATGCTAGTTTTGAAAACCAAATCCCTTTTAATTTAAATAATAAATATAAGAAATCAGCTTAAAATTTTATGAAGCTGGTTGACAATAAATAATTGATCATAATAAACACGTCAGAGATTTGTTTTTAACACACTTAATATAAGATCTTAATGAGACAATTATAATTGCATCTTGAAATACCACCAAATATTATCGTAATTTGTTAAGAGTTTTATTCAAGATTAATTTAGAGTTAATTGCAACCTCATTTGGTGTTCTTCTAAGGAGTAGTTAGAATCGTCTCGTCAATATTTTTCTAATAGTAATGGATTTGTCAAAAATAGAGTTTCAGTGTTTATCTAGTGACTCATTTTTTCTTTCTTTCTTTTTTTTTATTTCTCTTTCATGTCATGTCACCTTATCTCATATTTCTTTCTTAGCCATTGATCTTGAATCCTATTTTTTAGCCATTAGATCTTCATAAAAAATTTGATTAATTTTTTTTAGGTTAATTAATTTGTAAAAAAGAATTTTTTGAAATATTCACTAAACAACTATTGTTTCAATAGTGGCCGTGTAGAAAAAAAACATATTTTGAGACACCATTGTTATTTCAAGTAACAATTGTATATAAAACAATATTTTAACACGTAATTATATTCAAATTATGCTATTTTTCATAAAAATATTTTAAAACATTCACTAAATAACTTTATTCTAATAGTGGTTATGTAGAAAAAAACCATATTTTAAAACGCAATTGTTATTTTAAATAACATTTGTATATAAAACAATATTTTAACACGTAATTATATTTAAATTATATTATTTTTTTAAGTACTTTTTCAACATGTATTATTGTTCCAACTCGTTCGGCAAACTATGCTAATTTTTTTAAAAAAAGTTCTAGATTGCTTTGGTTTGTTCGCTTTTTTTGTTTACCAATTTCAATGCTCATGACATGATAATTCGCAAGTTGTGTGCATTGCAATTTGTTTTTGGAGAAGTGTTGTGTATAGTTGGTGGCATGGTTATAATTATTCAAGTGCCGGTGTTGTTATAAATCATTGACAAAACTGAAGATCCCTCGGAATAGATTCAGTGCGCACCAAGATTAAGAGCATGGTTGTGTTCTTCTCACAAAAAACCTTAAACCAGCAATTAAGTGTAGTTTGATATTTGCATAAGACTTGGTAGTTATTAGGCTAAAAAAAAAGATTTTTCATATAGAAAGCATTGTAAAATAATCAAAATATTATTGAAATAAAAAAAATTTAAATCTGACATATAAGGATACTTTTGTCTTTTCTTGCCGGTTTTTTCATTATAAATGAAGTGGGATGGAGAAGCAATTTGATATTTTAACAAAAATAATAAATATATTTTTTATATAAAAAAAAGTAATTAGTGCATGCATAACGAATAGAAAGAGCTCACGCCTTTTCAGCGGCGAGTACGACTCCTCCCGCCACAAAACATTCATGTGTCATTAGATGCAACACAACCCTTTTTTTTTTAAGGGATGACAAGTGTGCTCGGTGGCGGTGCGGTTCATCGACGACAACCTTTTTTTTTCCTTTACTTTTCTCTTTCTCCTCTTGAAAATCGCGCTACCATGCAACATTTTAGAGTTGTCCCTTGTTGTTTTGAAATTTTAATTACAGTATTTATTTTTTTAATTTTTACTTTTGAATCTTTTATAAAATTTTAATTTATTTTCAATCACATCCTTCAATCTCAGTTTGTGGTATTATTTTTTTTTAATGTGATCCTCTTTCTTTTGGTTTTTTTTTTCTTTTTATGTTCTTTTGTTAAATTAATTTTTCTTTTCAATTTCACTATTCAATTAAAAAATTATTTTTATTTTTTATTTCAATTTTTATCCTTGTTCTTTTTTATTGTTTTTTTTCTTTCGTATTTTTTTTTCAATTTGATTTTTCTTTTCAATTTCACCTTTCCATCAAAAATAAAAATTATTTTTTATTTCCATTTCAATCCTCATTCTTGTATATGTTGTTTTGTTCTTTTTTTACCCAGTTTTATTTTTCTTTATTTTATAGAATGAGAATAGGGCTACGTTGTTTTTTTTTAAAAAAAAAAAAAATTTTCTAGCTTATTGTGGTTATTTTTTTAAAAATAATTTATTTATTGTTATTGCCTACCTTTTCTATCATATAATTAAAATAGAACTAATATTTTTGACCCTGTGGGCTGGCTGTGCAGTATTATAAGCACGATTAATGAAGTATTGCTAGTAATTAAT
>Ga0325405_1005698_pt1 | contig 12641 bp, 5 predicted proteins | sample PopdelMetagenome_21_FD_205663 | JGI IMG/M metagenome (GOLD analysis project Ga0325405, IMG submission 205663) | Populus deltoides microbial communities from Bellville, Georgia, United States - Xylem-Control-R2 | ecosystem: Host-associated > Plants > Phyllosphere > Stem > Wood/Secondary xylem...
CAGAAACAAGGGTTTTAGATTCTTTCAAGAGCAGCTTGAAACTCGTTTTACAAAATCAACCATCACATAGGTTGTCACACACAAGCACATCCGCATAGTGGTTTTTAGTTACTATCTTAGAATAAAAAAGATGAAAATAAAAGAAATATATCTCTCTGTATCTTTTGTTTCAAGGTATAAAAACTAACTCCAAAACTATTTCTCTAAAATTATTTTAAAAACAGATTTATTTTATATTTTATATCTCTCTGTATCTTTTGTATCTGTGGAGACACTAACAAAACACAACGCACTGATGTAACCCAAAAATCCATGGCTGCATATCTACCGGGCAAAGTTTGACCTGGGGCACCGAGGGAAACACTCGTCACGTTAAAAACCCGAACATAAAGTTGATAATTAGCAGTATCTAGTAGCAAAAGAGGACAAATTGGTGGTAAGTGCACTCTGTTGTGAGCCACTAAGCTCGACAAGAAACAAACCAAACCAAACTGCATGGTGTCTGACTACCTAGACCACAAGAAAATGGTCCTCCTATACGAGGGAAACAAAAAGACATGGAGATTGTACAGCGTGAAGTCACATCAATATCATTATCATTATCATTTACATGAAAAGGAATCACCACTTGCAATTACAAGAGACATAAATTGGCAACTTGGTGTCCTTTCTTAGAAGAAATTTAAGTTTCTAGACTTCAAAGGAGTGGGGACAACTCAATAAGACAAAAGCATCGGATAAAAAGAGATGTGAAAGAGGCTAACACCGGTACAAAGCAAAGCATCCAAACAGAATCAGCAAATTAAAGCACCTTGTGAATATAATAAACGGGAATGGAATCAGGGATGTAGGAGCACGATAATTTGATCTTGAATACAGGAAAGACACCTAAAGATAGCAAAGACTACACTCGGAGTACATATCGGGGGGAAGAAAAACTCTCCAAAGAGAACAAACAAGACACAAACTAGAGAAAAAAGACTCTTAATTTGTATGAATAATTTCCTTTATTCAAGATACTTGCATGTTTAGTTGTAATTTTATAGCAATAGAAATAATACAATGGGGTATCTCTACTGTTATCTTTCACTGCTGATGTGCTCAGTCAACTTTTTCTTTGTGGTTTTGATGGTAGTGTGATGGAATGTTGTTTTAATATGGAATCCAGGCCCGAAAGATGCAAGAGCGGGGTTGGCAGCCGCGGTGGTTTGCAAAGGATAAAGGAAGTGATGCATACCGTACGTTTTGTTGGCGGGTATTGCAAAGGATAAAGGAAGTGAAAGATAACAGTAGAAAAAAGAAACCTTTCAAACAATGACAAACTACTTTCTTTTTCTCCTGCTCGTTAACCAGATATAAAAGAATTGCTTCAATGGACGACCTGCTCTCTTCTTCCATCTTCCATTCTCACCCTTCCGACCAGGAAGGATAAAGTTCAGTAACGAAGTCATCATAATTTGGTAACTTCAAGCAATCATACATAATTGTTATTAACTAAATACGACGTCATGCAATGATGATTAGGCTGTGACAATATATTGACACGGTTATTGGTGGGGACACCGAACCGGAAACATTATTTATGCACGTGCTTGATCATAGACGATGGAGTATAACCCAAACCATTGACACCACACCATTAAACAGTTTTATCGACGGACTAATTCCGTCGGTGACAGGAATGAAATCCGTTGGTGAAATAATTACCGACGGAACACGTCCATCGGTATACCAGTCATCGGTAACTCCCATTTTCGTCGCTAAGTCTGTCGCAAATAAAAAAACACCCACCGACGGAACATCGACGGTCTTACAGACGGATACGTGCGCTCTAAAAAAAAGTTTCCCGCAGGAACATTACCGACGGAATAAATCTGTCTGCAATTTCAACGGTAATTACCAACGGATATTCCGTCGGTAATTATGGCATGGCTGGTAATTGTTTGCCAACCCTCTGTGAAATACCAACGGATAATATCCGTCGGTAAATCCTTCTTTATGTAATCACCGACGGAATATATCCGTCGGTAATTATGGCATGAGTGGTAATTGTTTGGAAACTCTCTGTGAAATACCGACGGATAATATCCGTCGGTATATATTTTAAAATATATATAAAAAATAATTTAATAATAGTAAAAAACCTTAATAAACAAATAAAAATGGATTAAACATTAAAAATATAAAAGTAATGTTAAATAATATTCATTACAAATTTAATGTGTTTAAAAAACAAAATTAAACTAGAATAGCGACGGAGCTGGAGGAGGAGGAGGCTGGTTGTTCCCGGGACCATATGGCCAAAAAGAAGCTGCACAAGTATCGTCACCCATCTTTGATCTCATCTTCATGACTATTTGACGGAGCTCATCATAATTCATCGAGAGTTGTTGATATTGTTGTTTCAATGCAATGAACTCCTTAGACTAGGTGTTCGATACTGATGGAGAGCTTCCAATGGTTGAGACACTACGAGCCGAACATAAGTTTTCAGCCGTAGTGTTGGAGAGCCCGTAGACCCTATTTTTATCGGGTCTACCAGACGATCCCGCCTCCATCCACAAATCTAGATCGAAATCTGGATGGGTCGATGGATTGTCCCTATATCTCTCCCTCAACCGGCTATTATAGGTCTCCTGAAAATTTCATCGGTAAAAAAATCATCAAATGCAATTCGAGATGCAATTCAAGAAAATAATAACTTACAAAATAAAATGAATGAACGAACATACCACGAAGTGCTGAGCACGGTTGTCCTCGAACTGCTGCATCCCCTTTTGGCGGTCTTTACTCCGCACATGCGTCTCTACAAACAGCTCCATTGGACTTGGTTCACGTCCAAGAGACGCAGCCTGTAAGGAAAAAATAGGTTGAAAGTTAAATATATTATAAGGAATGACAAATTAATTAACGATATATTTCATTAAAATTAATCTTACCATCTGCTTTGCATATGCGCTGAATGGGACGGATCCGCCAGTATGCGTGGTCACCGAACCATGAATTTTCCGGTTCTTGTTGTCGGCGCCAAACTGTGAGCGCCGTGAGAACCGCTCTGAGGTCACGTGCTCAATATATGCCGTCCATATTTCCCCCGAGATGAATGGCGATTTGAATTCCTGCCAAATCGCCACCTTATTCTACCTTTCAAGACCATTATCCCTCGCATGTCTTTTTGATTTTTTTGGGTGTCATACCAAAAATCACGCAACCTACTTTCATAGTAACAAATTAGAATTTAAAACATAAAATTATAAAACAAAAATAAATATTATTTTCGATGTTACCTAGTTGCCGCGTGATTCTCCCATACCCTCCTCACAACATTGTTGTCCGCCCTATCCCACTCAAATTTGTTCTGTGTATATAAATAATTCATATAAAATAAAAATAGTACAAGATATAAAATTATAAAAATCATTTATTAAAAATAAGCTGGAAATTAAAAGTTAACACCGACCTGAAATTGCTTAAACCATGCATCGATATTAGGTTTCCACTTAGGATGTCTGGAAACCTGACAGATTTTGAGACGAAATTATAATTACCGAAGGAAAAATTCCGTCGGTAATTCCGTTGGTTTTCTCCGGTTTTCTGGTAGCATAAGAAATTGAGCTTTAGCTTATGTTTTTTGATTTAATTTATATGAACTTTTAGTTGAGATTTATTAATTTGACTTTATTTGTTCGGTTTGATTTCATTATTGTTGGAAATTTTATTTAGGGGGCCATAAGCCCCATCGTTTGTTCTAGTTAAAGTTTTAGTATTTATATCCTACTTTTCTAAATATTAGGGAATTTTTGATGATTAATGAAAATATTGCAGACTTTGCATATCTCTAATCCCCTTTCTTCTTTTCTTTAGCTTTTTTTTTTCTCCAAAGCTTCTTTCTTTTCTTGCTTTAATTCTTATTATTTATTGTCCCGTATCAAATTTAGTATCAGAGCCAGGGTTTTAATTGTTCTTACAATTAAACAATCCACATGTTTATGCTTAACTCTAGATTCGGTTTGATCTAAAAAAATCGTACTTTTCTTATTATGGGGAAAAAAAAAGAAAATCATTGTTCATTGTTCATCATCAACGAAAGCAATCAAATTTTCAGTAGCGGCGCCTCAGCCAATCACAATAGCAAACCCACCACCGAGAAGACCTGCACATCAGTCTACAGATCCACACTGATTTATTACCTCCAACACTCTTGCATCGCCTCCACAACAGGAAGTTCTCACCATTAGCAGCAGATCAGTGGGTTCCAATAATCTTAGCCCGTGCCACCGTAACCAACCAACCCAGACACCAGCTATGCCACAACCTCTGCCCCGACTAGCTTTCTACTACCATTCAACTTGACAGATCCCCGTAGAAGACAACAACCTGCAGCCATAACAGGTGGCCTACACCAACAGCAATAGATCTTCGTCGGCTGCGGCACATCAACCAGTTCATCCTCTCCTCACCATCGGCAGATCGGACATCCAGCCACCACTCCACGCCACAAGAAACCCACAGAACCACACCGAGTTGCTGTCTCTACATTAGATCTTTGTCTTTAGCCTCAGCCATTGCTAAATCGCACCCTCAAGTAGCAGCAGCACTAACCGCAGTCACCACAACTGGTCCTTCAGACCTGTTGATACTGTAGTAGTCACGCCTTGTCGCTAGCAAATAACAAAAGGAAACTCAGCAATTGCAGCACAAAAGAAGAAATTTGAGGTGAAATTAATTAAACCTGCCACGTCAGCTACCACGCAACACTCTAAATCCACAGCAGCCGCCACATCATCAAGGAGACATATCATGCCAATCAGTCGTCATGTAAGCAGGCATCGCCACATCATCCCCCTATTGCCATGTCAGTTGACACGTCATCTGAGGTCCATCCGCGATCAAATTCGACAATTTAAATGTTTATCGGTAAATTACTCTGCCTTTTGATTTGTTGATTTTACTGTTTTGGTATTGCACTTGGTATTCAAAGTTGTCGTTAATATTACTTTTGTGCCTCTCTCTCTCTCTCTCTCTCTCTCTCTCTATATATATATATATATATATATATATATATATATATATATATATATATATATATATCGCCTTGCATTGTTATCTATTAACTCTTGCTTATCAACCTCTTTCTTCATTGATATTTAGTAACTACTTGTTGAGCTTGTTGAAACTATTGAAAAGTTTTGATCATTATTTGAATAATCATTTACACTTAGTATTGCATGCTTATAATTTTCCTAGCATTATATGTTCTTGATTAATCTTCACATAAGAAAAATAAAATAAAATGAGATTAGTTTTATTTTTGTATTGTGACTTCATTTGCAAGAACTATTTGTGATCTCAATTTCATTTCTAAGTGAGTGTTGCATGCTTTTGTGTCATAAGTCCTAACAAAATAGAAGCCTCCACTTTTGACGGTCATCATGACCCTTGGATATTTGATAAGTGGATTCGTGATATGGATCGATTCTTTGAGTGTTATAACTTGTTTGATAATAGAAAAGTTAGATTTGCTAAGATGATTCTCATTGGTGAAGCCAAAATTTATTGGAAAGATGTTGTGGATTGTTTAGAGATGACAGATAAACCTCCTATAACTGATTGGATCAAAATGAAACAAAACCTTCAGGAAAAGTACCTACCCCAGTCTTATAGGAATAAACTCTTGAACCAATGAAACAATCTAAGACAAGGGAATAAGTCTATCAATGAGTATATAACACAGTTTAACGATTACATGATGAGATGTGCTATAAGAGAGAATGAAGTCATGATTTTGCGTAGATTTCGTAAAGGTTTAAATGATGATCTTAGAAGAGAAGTTGTATTTCAAGGTATATCTACCCTTGACCAAGCTTGTACCTTAGTTCAAAACTACAAGTTGGCCACAAAGAATCAGTGGAAAAATTATCAAGACCCTTATAGTATCCCTACTAGTTCCCAATTCAGAAGTAGTGATTCTTTGTTAGGTGCTCCACCCCACAGACCTAATCCTAGTAACGCCCAACTTTATAAGAAAGATAAGGGTAAACGAGTTATCAATGAAATGTCTAAGGTGAGTTCAAGGGTTTTCAAGTGTACTAATTGTCTAGGATTGGGTCATATCTCTTTAGATTGCACCTTTAAACTCCTAGTCATCCAAAAATACAAGGATATGGGTAAAGAGGAAGATTGTAATGTTGAAGTGTATGAGCCTAATCTTGAGGATTTTAGTGATTTAGATGACAAGGATGTGCAAGAAGAGGGACTTAACATAATGAGTCCACGTGAGCTTGAGAATGAGGTTAAGAAAGAATCTGACATGTCTGCTTTAATGGTAGAGGAAGTTTTAGGGAACTTTTTAAGTGAAATCGCCTATAGAGATAAGTATGGTCTTAGAAGAGTCTCGTGATATTAGTCCTCCTAAAATACTTGATTCCTTACCCCACATGCTTGGTGTCCAGCACATTATAAGTTTAGAGCAATATGTTGAGCTTCCTGACCCCTTACCTCATGCATGTGATGAGGAAGATGAAGATAATCCTAGTTTACTTGATTGTGTCCATAGCATATCTATACAGGTTTCAAATAATGTTTGTCTTATTCCACACTTTCAATCATTTAGTGTTCATAGTTACAAACGTGAGAAGCCTTCGGAACACCTTCCCATATCTCCTCACAATAGGATGTCTAAGTCAGCTGAGTCGTTAGCATGTAGAGTTTATAATTTGCACATTGAGATCATGAAACAAATTCAAGCAAGTGATGAACAATACAAATTTCGAGCTGATTTACTTAAGTATCATTATGCACTTAATATTGGAGATTATTTCATAATACAGATTAGACCTGAACGGTGTCTTTTAAAAACCGATCATAAATCGCAAGTAAGTAGTGCTAGACCATTCAAAGTGTTGCAAAAGTGATGAACAATACAAATTTCGAGCTGATTTACTTAAGTATCATTATGCACTTAATATTGGAGATTATTTCATAATACAGATTAGACCTGAACGGTGTCTTTTAAAAACCGATCATAAATCGCAAGTAAGTAGTGCTAGACCATTCAAAGTGTTGCAAATGATTGAATCAAATAATAATGTCATTAAATTGTCATTAAATTTTGATATTAACTCTACTTTTGACATGAAGGATCTTGTTATATATAAAACACAACATCCTATCCTTGATGCTCGTTTTGAAACCCTTGCCTCATTATCCTTATCTTTAACATAAAAGGAACATATTAATGTTACTTTGAATGCACAAGTTGTTTTTACCAAGGATTATGAACTTAAGCAAATCCTAATATGGGCTCGATGACCAGATTTAGACTAGACTTGGATTATCAGAGAGACAACACAACAGTTTAATCCTTAACTTTGAGAGTGTTATCGAAGTCGCCTTGACCTATACTCAACTGGGTCGAGTTCTTCCAACCCTGGGAGAAATGATGGAGACACTGAACCAGAAACATTGTTTACACACGCGCATGATCATAGACGATGAATGATAGCCCAAACCATTGAGAAATTGAGCTTTAGCTTATATTTTTTGGTTTAATTTATATAAACTTTTAGTTGAGGTTTATTAATTTAACTTTATTTGTTAAGTTTGATTTAATTATTGTTATGTATTTTATTTAGTGAGCCATATGCCCAATCGATTGTTCTAGTTAAGGTTTTAGTATTTATATCCTATTTTTTAAAATTTTAGGGAGTTTTTGATGATTAATAAAAATATTGTGCATTTCTAATCCCCTTTCTTCTCTTTTTTAACTTTTTTTTTTCTAAAGCTTCTTTCTTTTTTTGTTTTCATTCTTATTATTTATTGTCCCATATCAGTTATACAACATAAGAAGATGGAATCAGTGAGTCATTCAACTGGATCACTCTAGAACAAGTGCAAAACAGAGTGTTTGCTCATATCCAGTGGTATGAATTTGTCGATCATGGCTCATGTTGAAAGCAAACAGCACAACTCTGATTAAAATACATGTACAATATTAGCATATCCGAAATGAAAATCAAAACTATTGGAGTTCTCAATCAACTCAATGATTGAACATACATTAATGACCTCTTCTTAGTCTTGTTCTGCATCTTCTATCTCTTCATCCCCCGGAACTCCATAAAGGTAGAGAACATTGTTGCATCTGCAGATAACTTGCAAACAGATCCTGTAAATCTTCTCAAGGAATATGAAGCTTAATTCTAAAACACTTTCGCACAAAATAAAGCAATTTAAAAAATAATATTTTTAGAGGTTATGAGACATTTAGTACTCCTAAGTCCTAACTAAATGACCATCTCAATAGCTGTTTGAAGAGTTAATGACATGCAAAAGCAACATACATTATAACATACAAAGGCATTATAGAAACCAAAATTTAATGCACTATTTTGTTTGTGGTCATAACATATTGTCTGTAGCTCTCTTTTGCTTCATAATTATGCGCCACTTTGACTATAGGTGTCTGGAACTCTACCTGCACTTCTAACCTACAACCTATAAAAGAACAACAAATACAAATATGCAGTGATGCATGTGTTTAATACACAAAAGGTTGCCTGTTTGGAGTAGACATATTCAATGTAGAGATAAATGCATGCTTCATTGTTGTCTTTTATTACTATTTATATGCTTTATGAATGTATTAAATTGCATAAAATCTTCCAGAGTAGCCTTTAACATATTTCTTTTACAATTGCTGGAAGGAAAAAAAAAAAAGACTCCACTTCTAGGTCTGCACAACCATGAAATAAAAAGACTTTACAGTATCTGCATCTTATGTCCATCTTCCACCTCGTACTTTATTATAGACCAATACAAAGGAATCCAGCTCTATTATAATCATTAACTGAAAGTAATTTTAGCTTTTGCTCGTAAATTTGGAAGCATGAAACATGGAAATAAATAGAAAAAAGGAGTTTGTAAACTAGTAGACCTCACTGAACATTGCAGATAGTACTCAAAGTTATAACACCACAAAACAACCATAACATGTTTGAACTTCCAACATATTTGAGACCATAACGTAACAAAATATCACCAGTTCTGAGTTTAGTCCACCATACCTATGTGTTGTTGCGTATACTAATAATTACAATGTCAAATCATTAAGAGCCATCTTAGGCTTAAGCCTTTTTTTCTCCCTGACACTGTTTCAGCTTCTATTCCCAGCTTTCTATTGGTTCCAAGCATCTAAATCAATCGATATTTCTCCCATTGTCTCAAGATTTTGGAAAAGATATTCCCTATACTTTCCATGTTCAACACACAAGTTTCAAAAAGAGGCTAAACCTTTGAAAGCTTTGAACCTAAAGAAAGATATTACATGCTAAGGGTTCATTTAGTAGTAATGTTGCCTTTTCTATTGGTGTTAGGTACAGTTGAGGCAGGTAGAAGTGTATGGTACCACATATGCTTCGGAAAGCCTTATGTCAAAACTGATTCAAATGACAAAACAACAAAAGTAGTAATCTAATCATTGACATGCAAATATTAGCATAATTTATGAAAATCATTATTTTCTTTCATAAAGTAACAGCAAGAAGAACCAACAAAAGGTTTCATATGGAGCTTTACACTAGAAAAAACCTCAAAGGGCTTTGTGGGTATCAAACTCAGTTGTCAGACAGGTTTGAGAGCATATTTAGGCTTAAAGTTCTTCTGAACACAATACAAAACAGCTCTAATTCAACAGTGGTATATTTAAAATAAAAACCTGCTGGTGTTACTAATTATAGTTACACGAGTAACTAGATTTTTAGGAGAGAAAGCTACTCCCATTTAGCATTTAACCTAGCCTTTGTAGAAAATCGGTTAGTTCTTAAAAAGTGACTAATGCCTAAGGAAGATATCTCACAGCCATTCTTTCTAATCATGGTTTCAAAACTGTAACCCCTCTGTCCCTAGATGCACAAATGATTTTAGAGAACTTTTTAATTTCACAACATCTGTTACCTCATAACTATCTCACAGCTGAATCCTGTCCTTCACCCATAAAGCTCGCAGCATTACTTTGAAGGAAAAAAAACCCTACCATAGATGCCACACTTCAAATGCATAGTGACATATAGATAGCATTCATCGAGTCTATTTAAACACACAAGATACTAGAAAAATAGAAACCTTAATTTCCTAAACGTTCTTGTAAGAATTAGACAAGCTCTTGGAACAAATTACCACAAGAACAAGTTCTAGGATCCCTCAAGGACAGATCATGCTAATGAACACACACTCTCAGTCTTTAGTCTTCACAATTTTAGTGTCATGGTAAGCTTCAACTTTAAAGCATTTCTCTCTTTTGTTTGTAGTGCCATGATTCTTTTCCTCATGGGCATAAGCGCTAGCTTTCACAAGGACAAATCATGCTAATATCACCCTCTACCTTTTTTCTTAACAGCTTTAATCTCATGGTAAGCTTTAACTTAAAAGTATTTCCCTCTTTTAGTTATAACACCAACACCTCCTTCTTCACGGGGATAAATTCTAACTCTTCATTGTTCTTCGTCTCAGGTCAAACATTTCAGTAAAGAAACAGTACTCTCATGATGGCGTGCAAGAGTTTACACAATTACTGCACACATCACTGTCATCAGAACCAAGTTTCTAAGGCCTCAATAATCAGCAATAGAGTTAAAACTTATCTCTTCCCAACTTTTAAAGCAGGTTTCTACTCTATCATTCTAGTCTATAGATGAATGGTAAATGTGCGATCTTAGCTTAGCATGTTTGATATTAACCATAAAAAAAGAGAGACAAATATAAAAATCTTAACAGCGGAACAAATATCCTACTTCTTTAACAAGTCAACAACGTCACAAAAGGATTTACCCAATTATTGAGGAAATGGAGATACATAGTTTTTTTTTTTTTTTAAGATACAATCAGTTAAAGACCAAAGAGCTTTACTTGTACCCATTGTCCTTGAAACTTAAAGGAGCTTTGCGGTTCTCTTTGAGCTTAGTTTTCATGCCAAAAAACACATATACCAATAACATATAAACTTATGAATAAAATCTTGGTTTAAGTTACCTGATCAAAATCTCTCCCAAATTTCCAGTGAACTGTCCATCGATATACTCTTCAGTATTTCCCGGCTGCAAATCACATTCCATTAAGAGTACAAAGCTCAGTAACAAAATCTGAAATTGCAAAAGGGATTCCTACAACCCAAAATAACTTAACATAAAGAAATAAAATTTATTTTTAAAAAAAAAACATGCTTGTTCAGAAGTAAGATAAGAAATTGAAAGGAAAGGCGGTACCTGGAGGTTCATGTATGAATCAACAGAAGCAAGAAAACCTGAAAGACAGACCAAGCAACCAATCAAAAGCATAAGGAGAAAAGGAGAGTAAGATATAAAAGGGAAACTAAAAAGAGGAACAAAGTTTATACCTTTTGTATCCCATTCGCCATTTAAGCTTTTGACAATAACAATCTTTCCAGTCAAATTGTTCAAAAAAGGCTTAGGGTTAACTGGTACAGTCTGCATGCAAACATCCAGAGACAGCAACCATCAACTATTACATTACATACGCTAAACTTTCAAAGCCATAATAATAATAATTAACGCAAGAACAAGAGCAAAGGGAACAGAGAGCAGGGAGAACTCACGGCCATGACGAAGGAAGAAGAAAGTCGAGTGTCAAGGGCTTGTTGATTTTGGGTCCAATTTTAATGACTCAAAACCCAAGGGCTTTTTCCCTATCTTTATGGAGTCGGGATATGGCCTAGGTGGGCTGTCATGGCCCAAATAACCAGGGAATTAATTAGTCGCCAAGGTACTTTAACTACATTTGGGTCGCAAATCGGTCACAAATCTTTTAAAATAAATAAATAAATTATATTTTGGTTGCAAGAAATTATAATATCATAATTATCATTATTAAATATGAGAATTATTAATAATTTAAAATAGTGACTTCAAATAATTGCTAGAAGTATTAATTATCACCATTGATTTAAAAACCCTATCATCTTTAATTTAAATAATGAAACAAGAATTTAAATCAAATTGTTAGTCAATTTATTGAGAAACTTAGTTGATAATGGCGTAAAGATTAAGAATAGAGGTGATGTGTTAAAATAAAAATGAAAGAGGTAAGAAATTAGATACAAGGGTATAGAGGAAAGAAAATAGAAATTTAGTGTAAATTTGAAAAAGCTGAAATTTACAACTGCGTGATTTGAGAATAGTCCTATTTATTTTTATGTTTCAAAAGCGTTTTTGAAAAAAATAAATTTTTTTTTATTTTTTTACTTCAAATTAATATTTTTTTGGTGTTTTTAGATCATTTTGATGCGCTGATATTAAAAATAATTTTTAAAAAATAAAAAATATTATTTTAATACATTTCTAAGTAAAAGTCTTTTAAAAACAACAGCAATTATATTTTTAAATAGATAATTTAAAAAAGAAAATGGAAAATTAGTAATTTTAAATTCTAACAATTCACACATATCTTACTTGACTTCCAAGTTTTACTATATAAAAATAAAATGAAAATAAATAAATAAATGTTTGCCCGAAAGACAAGTCAGAACTAAGCTCAGCGTTGCACCTTTTAAAACTAATATAAGTGATAAGATGACTAAAAAAACTGTGGCCAATCCGTATACGTACCTTAATTAACACTCATAAATT
>Ga0325405_1005700_pt1 | contig 12637 bp, 8 predicted proteins | sample PopdelMetagenome_21_FD_205663 | JGI IMG/M metagenome (GOLD analysis project Ga0325405, IMG submission 205663) | Populus deltoides microbial communities from Bellville, Georgia, United States - Xylem-Control-R2 | ecosystem: Host-associated > Plants > Phyllosphere > Stem > Wood/Secondary xylem...
TTACTGTTCTAAGATAGAAAAAACAGAGACAATGAAAACAAAAATATATTGATTGAAAAGATAAAGATAAAGACATAAAAATAAATCTATCTCGAAAATAATTTTGGAGTGAATTTTTGTACTTTCAGAAAAGGTACAGAGAAGACATGTCTTTAAAGACAATATTTTTTTTATTTTTTATTTCTAAAATATCCTTATAAAAATATCTTAATTTCAAAATTGTTCAACTAAGACATGTAAGAATAAAATGATTATTATCATAATTTTAAAATCCAACTTGGTGGTCGATCCGGGGCAAAGCTCGGGTCATTGGTCAAGACCTGGGTTACGGGTCATGTTGACCTAGGTTGACTCAAGTTAGTGTAAGAATAAAAGTGGCTATTATCATAATCTTAAAACTCGATTTGAGGACGACTCGAAGCAAGGCCTGAGTCACGAGTGAGGTTGACTTGGATCAATATAAGGATAAAAGTAATTAGTATCATAGTTTTAAAAATCGACACAGGAGATGACACGAGACAAGGTTTGGGTTAATATAAGAATAAAATAGGTTATTATCATAGTTTTAAAGCTCGATTTAGGGGTCAACCAAGGGTAAGGCCTAAGTCACAAACCGAGAGGGTTAGTCTAGGTTGATTCAGATCAATGTAAGGATAAAAGTTATTATTATCATAGTTTTAAAACCTGACTCAATAGTTTATCAAGGCAAGGCTTAAGTCATGGATGGTAAGGGTTAACATGGGTTGACCTGAGTCAATAAATGGATAATAATGGTTACTATCATAATCTTAAAACTCGACTCGGGAGCCAACTCAATTCGGGAGTCAACCCGAGATAAGGTTCAGGTCTCGAGTTGGAAGGGTCAATCAGGTTGATCTAAAGCTTTTTTAAAAATAATCAAAGCAATCTTGTTTTGACAAAAAAAATTAAAAAAAGTCAACGATTTTTTTACCTGTGTTTTATTCTAAGTTGACCTGGGTTTTTGACCAGTTAAGGTCAATTCAATCTTTCCTCTATTTTCTCTTAAACTCGAACCAATCCAGGCCCTAGGTTGACCCAATTCTGAGTCAACTCGCTAGATCAATCGTGATTTTATAATTAGGGTTATTATTATATTACTAATTTCAACACTCAATATAAACTACAAAAAAATATGTAATTATTTTTTTCAATATGTAAGTTTGACAACAATATATATTAAGAGTAAAATAATTTTTTTTATATTTTTTTTTCTTTTTTGTCCACCATAACCAAACAATATACAAAGACAATCATTTTTTCTTGTACACCACCACCAAATACAATTTTGTCATTGTCTCATTTTTTGTCATGTTTCCTCTCTCTCCATCCTCTCCACCTTTTCTATCTTCGAGCCGTAACAAAACGCTAACAAAGTGAAAATCAATTTCAAATTTAGAGATTTTTCAGTTTAAGAAAACAAAAAATAAATTAAAAAAAAGTGATAATTGGGTTGAAACAATAAAGAAAGAGAGTTGCACAATAAAAATCAATAATTGATGATTGAAAACCTAGGCAAAATGTTGTTGAAAAAGTAGCAACAATGTGATGCAAATAGTAATTGGATGGATTAAAGGTGGAGCAAGACATTTGGTGCAAGAAATGAGGTGAAGGAGAGGCAAATTTAGTATTTGAAGATTGTTGTGTGTATTTTATAGTTGCTTTGTGTTGTTTCATGATTTCTTGGTTATGCTATATTTTTTTTTTATTTCTGTTAGATTTTTGCAATGTGAGTTCGTAGAAGGTTAGAATCCAAAATTTTATAGCACATTTATAGAAATTAAAATTGGATATCATTTGTTGTGGTTTTTTGTTTTTGTTTTGATTAGTGAATGCAATAAAAACTTTCCCAATGCAAATGTGTTTGAAAAACAAAACTAATTGAATTTTATCTAGTCTTAGGTATATAAATGACAATTCGAGTGCATAGAATTCCAACTTAATAAATCAAATGCTTTAAATTGAGAAAGGACAATAAAACAACATCTAAAATTCATTCAAATAACAAAGATAATACAAAATAATAATAATAATAATAATAATAATAATAATAATAATATGATTTTCTTTCAAAGAACAAGATAGAACACAACTGAAAACCATATTATGCATAACAAAAAAATAATAATTCTTAGTTAATCAAAACATAATATAGTTATCATTATTAAGTTCACAATTTCATTATTTTTTCAATGTATGTTGAATCTAAATATAGGTTTAATAATTGATTTTAACTTTCGCAATTTCATTATTTTTTCAATGTATGTTGAATCTAAATATAGGTTTAATAATTGATTTTAACTCTTTCTCGAGTTAATAAAATACGTGATTCAGATGCCACCTTTTGTTTCATCTTCTCTAGATGACTCAATAATTTTCTGGTTAGGCTATGGCTATAAAATCTTAAAAATTTTACTTGGTCATCATAATCAAGACATGAACTCACATTCAAGATTATATATTTAGTTTTTAAATTAACATATATGCATCTACCTTCAAACTTATTCATACTTGTTTCTCTAGTTGTGCCTCTCCTTTTAATTCTTCAACTATATTTTCACTTTTTTTCTTAAATAATAAGACCTTCATTAGGTTTAAAAACCACAACATTGCCTTCCCTTTTAAATTTAGCTCTGACCTTTACATTTGCATCTAACTCAATTGCATACCCACCATGGTTGTCAAAATCACAACTTGACTCGTAAAATCATAGTCAATCTATATATAACATGCAAAATTAGGTTAAAAACTCGAAAACTATCAAACTCGGTCAACTTGGACCAAGTTGACGAGTTTGATAAAAGTAAGGAAATTAATTGATTCCCCTCCCCGTCCATCACTCACTCCCTAGTCCCAGTCTCCCTTTTCCCCTTTGCCTGGTTCCACAACTTTCACTCTCTTTTTCTTTCTCTTTAAACACCCTTTTCTTTTCTTTACTTCATTTGCCTATGTTCTTCCTCAAGTCTCTACTCACGAGTCACCATCTTTTATCTGACTTACTTGAGTGGAAAAGAACAAAAAATTGATGCACATTTTTCTTTTTCATCAGCCAGTCATGACATATAGAATTCCCTAAGAGTTTCAAAAGTCACCCTTTCCTTTCCCTGAATAGGTTATTTGGAATTTTCCAGTCCTTTGATGAACCATCTTAACTGTTCTAAGAGGGAGACAAAGCCTATTTCTAGAATTAGGATTAGTGATTTAAAATATATAACCCTATTTGGCTCATAACTAAAGATCCAAATCCCTCCCTTTCCCCTATCATTTTTTTCACCAACAGATCAATCTCCCAAATCTCTAGGTGAATTTGATATTAAAAAAAGAAACTCTCAATTAGGTTCTTTCTCTTTTGGGTTTTCCCCTTCTCTAGTGAAAAAATCATTATTCGAATCCACTAATTCGGGTATGGAAACTCCTAATTCTCCCCGGTCTTCTCTGGGTGTGTTTCTGCTAGTGAAATAGAGCTCTTTGAGGATTATACTTGTGTAATAACCCACTGACTTATTCCTAGAACTACTCATATTTTTTATAATTGCATTGTCGAGAGTTGTTGTTGTGTTGTTGGCTTCTCTAGTTCTTTAAAGAAAGACAATAATATATTTTTGGGTGATGGGTCAAGTTACCTACCTAATAATTTCTTAAGCTTTTGCTTTGCTTACAAAAACAATCTTAAGCAGGAAAACTATGCTAAGCTTGTTAATTTAAATATTAAATATGGAAATTTGGTTCAAACATAGGAATATAATTATTTAGCTTCCTCATAAACAAAAAAGTTTTCATAATATTTATGCTATGCACATTGTATTATATTGTATTTTTAAGTTATTTAAACTATTTATGAATTTTTATTTTAACTATATATTTTAAGGTGTTTGGACTTTTATATTGTTTATTTCACTTTTATTTTAATTATGTTATATTATTATTTACTACTTGATTGGAATTGTCAATATATAATTATTTTAAATATTTTATTGATTTTATGATTTTACGATTTTACGATTCAAGTTTACGATCTGAGTTTATATTGTATATTCTGTGTTGTGTCAAAAAAACGATTTTGACAGTCTTGATCCCCACAACCTTTTTCAGCAACAACTTCATTTTCATTAGGTTTATAAACAACAACATTGCCCCTCTTTTTGCTACTCACTCTAGCTCTAGCTCTAGCCTTTAAATGTGCCTCTCTCTGTCCTTTTGCCTCTACGATCATAAGTAAATTTTTTTTTCTTAATAGCATTTCCATAACCTTCTTTAATAACAACTTTAATTTTATTAGGTTTGTAAACAATACTATTGCCTCTCCCTCTCTTCGCACCTTTAGGTTCATAAATATTTATAACTTTTTTTTTTTTACTTACATTGGCTTGTTTCTTTGTCAATTTCTCTAGACAAATCTTGCAATTATACTCCTTTTTTTATGATATTATATTCCCATTACTCTTCCCTTCTTAGTCAATGTTATGTCATCGCTAGACTATTCATGTTGTTTTATAATCCTCGACTTCGTTATCCTGCATGTTTGTTTATCAATCACTAGAGAACTAATAACTCATTTTCTAGCAACTAGCTAAAATTTTAGACCCGCAACATTCTTAATTGGGTTATTGTAAGATAACTCTGATTTTTTCTATGGAATTGATGAACATAATTAATAAGGGATAATAGCATTTCAAGAATCTATAGTCTTTTATTCCTTTTTTTTTTAGTAATTATACTAATAAGATTTGATTAATCAAAGACCTCTATTAGTTTTGTTATGTTTGCACCTAAAATAAACATGCATATGTTAATTATATAAAACAATTATTGTTCACCAAAAAAGGAATAGAACTGAAATCGGTTTGAAATAGAAAAGTCAACAAAGTTAAAAGAGTCTTTGATCAACTAGGAGAGTTGAAAAAGTAGTTGATTAGTCAATCAAGTGACTAGCAGTCATGATTGATAAAAAAAAAAAGCGATCAACCAACATAATTTTAATGCGTGTAGATAATCAAAAGATGCAGTCCTATTAAAAGTCAGAGTCCTCAATAGAATAACTAATCAAAAGTCAAATATTAGCCTATGATTCATGTATCCATCAATAAATGATGAGTTTAACCTGTATTAAGATTTAATAAACCTTTTTATCTGATATCAATATATGTATAGGATTAGAATTATCTATGTAAATAGAATTCAAACTTTGTAAGAGCATAAATAGGGTCAAATACTACTGTAAATGATGGATAACCCCCACATATTCAATTCCTAAAAAACATTCTAGATGTTTATTACTTTTTTTATTGCTTTCCAAAATTTTTAAATTCCTTTAATTTTTTTCTTCTACAAAATTCTTGTCATAGTGGTGCATCTTGGAATAGATAACCTTTTTTAAAGGTTCAATATCTAGAATCTCCACTTCTCATTTAATATAGATAGTTGTTGTCTCATTTAATGTTCAATTCTAAGTAAGATTTAATTGAAAACATATAGATTAACATGCTTAGTGGGATAAGATCCATCGTATTTTCCAAAACAACCATTAAAACATGCCTTCAAAGAAAAACATGGGTAAACTCATCACTATTGTACTATACAAACAACTACTACAAGAAATAGGGAGAGGCCAACTTCTTGGCTTTAAAGAACTTATAATCCACCATCTCTTCAAATTCTAGTGGATCAACCACTATCATGTATGCCTAAAGATGGGTTTTTATCATCTAATCCTTATTATAACATAAAAATGCATCTAGACACACCCATAATGTTCTGATATAATCCTTTACATTTTCTTCAACTCCAATAAAATCATCATCCCTAACCATATATGAGCAAGTGGTGCATCGGTACCCTATATACAACCATACACTTATATAATCTATGGATCAAATGATATTATGGTAAATTTTAATCAACCAACATCATTGCTTTTGAAGGAGCATCTTATTATTATTATTATATAAATCTCTCTAAAGTTGATATCAGGGCTTTCTAAATAAAGATGGAGAAAAAAACAAACATGACCTAACACAATAACATAGTGGTGACCAATCAAACCATGCAAGCCATTTCTGATTAGTTAAATCAGAGATAAAACGAGCTATATTAGAATAGACCTAGTATTGCAAGGACCTACGCACCTGGTAGATATATACTAGAGGATTTTACAACATTGAGCACTCTAGCAGAGGTGTTTAAAACAAGTATGCCTCTTATAAAAAGGTATTTCCTCACGTATTGGACATAATAATAGACATAACCCAACTTCGGCATGATAGCTTTTGACATTTTACCCACAACTCAAACATTTAGACAATTACAAGCCAACTATTTAGTCCCACAAAACCTTTATCCCACATCAAAACCTGCCATTAGGGTAATTTTATGCTCCACATCTTGTGTTATAGCAAGGAAACCTAAATCCCCTTGCATGGGAATTTTTGCCATCAATCAGCAACAAAGTGAAGGAGTAGACAAAATTGAACTTACCTAACATTTAAGATAGATGGGGCTAAAAGTAGAAGAGGTTTATAGAAATCAAGTACTTAGACATCTACACTCTTATTGATGATGTTTATGAGAAAATGCTAGTTACACATACAGAAAACAAGTCATTGAAGGAGACATACCTTGTTGGTTATTCAGATAATGTCATCAATACACACTCATTGAATGATTTAGACTCTAATGAAAAGTCTAATGAGAAGTTTAAAGAGGTTTAACAACAACTCATATCATTTGCATAAATAAAATCTAAAAGATAATTTGAGATTGCGATATTGAAAAAGCTTTAAAAGGCTACTAAATCGGGTAGCAAAGATGTAAAGGTTACTAGACCAGTCAAAGACAAGGTGTATACTTTTGATATCAACACAATGATAATGCTGGTCCAATCTCCTTCATGAGCTGACTAAAATGTGTCACCTCATGGACTTCCGAGTTAGTAAGAAGATAACAAGCATAAAACAACACATATTTTTTAGTGTATATGTCATGTAGTCAATCGATTGATTACATATATCACTAACTTTACTCATTCAAAATATATTTATTATTAATAAATGTATTATTTATCTTTAATATTTATTTATATTTGATTAATGAGTCTGTAGTAAAAATAAAGTCCTTAAAACAAAAATATTTTATATAAAAAATTTTAAAATACTTATAATTATGATGATTTATATTGCATCAAAGCATTGTATATAAATGTTCCTAGTCAAAGCTTTATAAAGACTAGATATTAATTAAAATTATTTAAACCATTATATATTATGTTATTTCCTTTGTAAAAAAAAAGTTATTCTTTTAAGTTGAAGTATGAAGGATACCTAAAATTGATATATAGGTTCTTTTCAAATAGCATGTACACTCAACTAATCTATATAAGGATTCCATATGGAGCGATTATCTGTGTCTATGGATTTGGTCAAATCATTTTTAAAGAATCAATAATTATAGTATTGAGAATAGATATAATTTGATATAGCAAATACACTTCATGCTTAAATGTGTAAATTAGAACATTATTGATGAATGAATAATAATTACATTAATCAAGGTTTTCACTATAAGGTTAAGTCAAGCCATATATAAATTTCTTAAGATTTAAGGGATCAATACACATTGCTAGACTCTACACTTGAAAATACAAATTAATCAAATTATTAAATTGATAATAAGTTAAATTATTTAATTTATTTAATCCTGTTTTATATAGGATAATAATTTATATTTGAGTCAACATATTAGGAATCTAATATGTCACACACATTAAAAAACATTTATAAGAAATTAAACAGAGATGATAATCAGGTGGACTTGATTATGAATAAGTTTTAGCCACTACAAAAAAATTTAGCCACCTTTGTGGCTAGAAAATGGAGGTTTGAGTAATTTAGATCTTAAAAACTTCAAACTATTATCAACTAAAAAACACCAAAGAAAACATTATAAAAATATTAATAATTTTATTTCCAACCTCAAAACACCTTTTAATCATTATAAAAACTTAAAATCAAATGTCATTTAAAAAACCTTCCTAACCCTTAATACACATTTTCCGACATGGTGAAGGGGAAAATCACCTTGAAGACTATCTTATTGACATGAAGATTGATATATTTTTTTAGTTGAAATGTGGCCAATCAAAACCTTGCTCTCCCCCTTTATTTTTCAGCGACTTTCTCTATCATCTTTCAACATATTATAAGAAACCTAAAATGTGTGGTGCTTTTTCTATGCACATTTCATTGTGTATTCTTTATAGATTGGAGAAATATATATATTTTTTTATTCTTAAACTTATTTTTCTTCTCAAATGGATAATTCTATGGCTAAATTGATGGCTAATTACTCCTAATTTGTTGAGAAATGGCAGGATTTAAAGATGGGGGACTAGGGTGAAGAATAATTTTAAAAATTTAATTGATCTTTTGGTCTTTATACTTTCTAATTGATACATTGTCGATTCCTTTAGTTTTTAAAAACTCAATTATATTTCAAAACTTTATTTTTTTATTTTTAAGTCCTTGCTTTGAAAGAGAAGAGAGAAAATCACCGGATTTCAATTGAAGAGAGAAAAAATTATCGATTAGCGTTTATTTCAACCACGAAAAATATTGCTCTAGTGTCAACAAAATCTATTTGATGAGAGAAGTTCTATTGAGGTGTTTTTTGGCCTTCACCTTACTTGAGATAGCAGATATAGGCTCGAGAAGTTTTTCCAATTCAAGTTGATTTTTAACTTGTTTTTAGGTTATTAGAAACCATAGATGAGTTTATTTAGATCCCTAAGGTGTTTTTTGATGTTTTTTATTTATAAATGGTTGAAAAACAGATATTTGGTTCCGAAAATCACATTCTTCTATTTTTTAACCACCATGGAGGTGATTAGATTTGAGGTTGCAGATGACGTGTTGTTTGGCACAACAAGCAATGCGTCATCTGTGCTTTCTTTTCAAAAACAAATGGGTGGTCGACGAGTCGCCTATCTAATTTAAAAGAAAAAAAGGGTGGTGTACCCATGTGTTTAGGATTTTTTTAGGTTTAGGCACATTTTCCTTCTTTTTAATTAGATTTTTTTTTAAAATTTTGTTATTCAACATTGAATTGATTAAGAATTGAACTTCATTATTTATTTTGATTTGTTTTTTTATAAAATTATAATGATTTGTTTTTTAATTTTTATAAAAAAGTTAGAAACAATTAATATTAATAAAAGATATGATGAAAGAGAATTGAAAATTAATAATAAGATATTTTAATTAGGTATTGAAAAATATATCAAACAACATATCAATAATAAAATGGTTGAACAAACTAGTTTATATTTAAAAAGTAGATAGACACACAAATAAAATTATAAGTTATAATGTGATAATGATTGTTTTTAAAAATATTTTTTATTTCAAAATATATTAAAATAATATATATATATATATATATATTATTTTTTAAAAATTATTTTTAACATAGTGTATTAAAATAAAATATAAAAATTTAATTTAAAGTAGTATTTTTTTTTTCTTTTGTATAAACGCTAGATTTTCTTCAAATCTCTCCTATTTATCATTAAAATAGGGTTATTCTCCACCCGGCAAGAAACTTGTGAGGCTTTCTTTCTCTCCTCGGTCGTCTTCGGCTATCAAAGTCTCTATTCGATTTCAGTTATGCCAGTGTTGATAGTTTAGGGTTTAATTTGTATAATTTTAACTGAATTTTCCGCTATTATTACTAAATTGCATTAAAATAGGGTTCAAGAATAGAAACCTAATTCATATCTTTGGGCGTACAAGAAATGATTTATGTGATTGTTTGTTGTAGGGCATGGCTTCATCGGACGACGAGGCGGATACTCTGCCGGAGTCTGTGTCAACCTATCATTTTGCAGATGATAAAGATGAGCCAATTTCATTCTCTTTGTTACCAATTAGATGGAGGGAAAGCAAGAATTTTGACGATGGGAAGAAAAACCACATGATTTTCTTGAAAGGGAGTGTGGACAATGGGCTCCGCACCATATACAAGCAAGTCATAGCGTGGACGTTTGATTTGTCCAACACAACACCGCAGATATCAGTGCTCACTAAGGAGAAATGCTGGATGGAACTCGGAAAACCGAGAAAGAGCTATGAGATAATTATTAGGACGGTACTGATTACCGTGCATTGCCTTCATTTTGCAAGGTGGAACCCAGAAGCATCCGGGAAATCCGTGTGGGATTACCTGTCAAAAACTTTCAGGTAATTGAGACTTCGTGTGTCTTTCTTTAGCTTTTGTTCTGCTTGTTTTTGTGTCGCGGGCCTTGACAGTCACCGTTAAATTTGTAGTTTGTATGAGCACAGACCTTCTCAGAACGATTTGGTGGACCACTTGGATTTAATCGGTGAAGCTGTTCGAAGAGAAAACTCCTTAGCAAAATGCAAGGTCTGTATAAACTAATAAGCCTTTTGTTTTCTTATTATACGCCGTTTTATGTGCTTTAAAGTTTATACACAGTTCAAATATTTTCTGCTCACGTATGTCTTGACTCTTAAAGAGTAAGTGGAACTAGGGACTATTTTTTGATATGTAAAGCTGACAGGATGATCTTGACAACTCGAAACCTTTTCTGTAAATGTGTACATGTAATTAAACAAGTGCTGCTGTGAATAACAACTTTCTAATAAAATGAAAAAATAATTTTATTTCCATTCATGCGGTACTCTGTGTTACCACCTATCCTAGGAGCAAATGCTCTACTTTTTTTCTCTTTGTCTTCCTTTTAAGGTTGAGTTTGGTAGGAGGTGAAAAAACTGGGATGAAATAGTAAGTGAGTGATTGTTGCAATTGTAACTTTAACATTGTTATAGTTATGCTTTAATGATTTTTAGTTGTGTTTGCAAAGAGGAGAAATTAAGAGCAGTAGAAGAGAGTGATAAAATACTATTAGAGATTAAAATATATAATAAAAAAAAATCATATTGTGATATGATGACAAAAAGGAGCAGTGAGAGGCACAAAAAAGAAAAAGAAAAAAAGAGAACAATTTCAAACTTTGGGGGTGGAGTGAGGTTTTAAATTTTAACCCACTCCCTTAGTGTAATAATTACCCTTGCTTTTGGGAAAATTTATGCCTTGTGAGAAATTCCTGCTCCCCTTACATGCCTTAAACAAGGAGAGTGATTCTCTTGTAATCATTCCCCCCTTACCAGTAAACCATATTCACCATCACATCCTTCATATCATTCTCTTAGGAATGGATGCACAATTCCTTAATGAATTATATTCAATCGCATTTTCAGGATGATGACCTGTGATTTTTTTGTGTGGAGAGTAGCTCACTTTAAAAGGTCTGAGTTTGTGTTTCTCAGACTTGGCAGATCCAAGGTAGTTGTGCAAATACAACCAGATACTAGTATGGGTTTGAAATCCATGTCTGACATTCAGCTTTAAATTCTGGCCACCCAACAACAAAGCAACATGGATTATTGCATTAAATAATTTTTTATCCTTCAAAACTACCATTATTGATTTTCATGCATGGGAGAGGTTAGCTGGTGTATCATGTCCCAGGAGAAGAGAGGGAGAGAGATGGCAGACTATGGAAGAAAAGTAACCTCGGCATATCAATTTCTTCTGATCTCCAATATCATTCCTTCGTTTGGTCGGAACTTTCTTCTTTTCTTATCCTGATTAGCCCCGTTTTAAGATGGATGGACAACTGTTAGTTTGGAGTTTGTTCTCCGTTTTAAATGTCTGACATTGAAAATCACACTCTGAAAACAATCTGTATTGTAAATGACTTTAGAACAGGATATAAAAGTAAATTCAATAGAAGAAATAACTCCAACCATCGTTCTGTGTTTAATTATATGTTTTGGTCCCTAATTGGATTACCTTGATTGTTATTTACTGTATTTGGACAAAAGTATCCAGGACTTGAAAGTCTCATCTGTATTTGGATCATTTCAAGCTCATTTCCTTAATGTAAAGTATTTCATCATTGGAACACACCGGAATACAAGGATTGAAGAGGAGAAAGAAGGAAATATACTAGGCAGCTTTCTTTTACTAATTTAAGTGCAAAAATTTCACTACTCAGTTAAATGATGAGTGATTTCATTCTGTGACACAAAATAAAAGCTGACTTGACCCTAAATTCTCCTTCAGGCGTGGCTTCAAACAATGCATGTCATGCATTCACTACAAACTGCTTATGGGCATGTATTTATTTGATGTGCTTGTAAATTTGACTTCTTTATCAAGTCTCACGTGACTAAGAAATGTAGGTTATGGCACTTTTTTAGTATTCAACTTGAAGTAATTGATGATATGCGTAAGGATCATCTGAATTGTGAATAATAATATATTTCTATTTGTTGTTTGTTTATTTGTTTTGGTTTATGTACTAGAATTATTTTCATCTGCCCAGCATTAGTCTGCCATTGTCTTATGAACTGTACTTTTGTGGATCTCCAAGAAACCATGTCTACATCAGAAGATTAATTTTTCCTCTTGTTTTTGAAACTTGGCGGTTATTGCATGGCTAAAAATAATGCTTTTGTAGGTTGCATTTTAAACTAAAAAAATTCAGCTCATGATGAAGTTATAATTAAAAGGAATTTCCTGATCCATTATTAGTTAAAAGTTG
>Ga0325405_1005706_pt1 | contig 12628 bp, 7 predicted proteins | sample PopdelMetagenome_21_FD_205663 | JGI IMG/M metagenome (GOLD analysis project Ga0325405, IMG submission 205663) | Populus deltoides microbial communities from Bellville, Georgia, United States - Xylem-Control-R2 | ecosystem: Host-associated > Plants > Phyllosphere > Stem > Wood/Secondary xylem...
GACGTGGCACAATAAATTATGTTATAAGAATAATTCGAACTATCGTGAAGTCATCTGAGGATAGGATTCCTTTCATAAGGCTCAAACCCGTGGCATTCTTAGGGACCCCACACCGGGTCAAGCCACTACTTTAGAGATTATATGCATCTCTCAAAATATTTAGCCATTAATTTCTCATTGAATTTGGCAACACCATCTTATTTGACTAAGGTTCCTTTCCTTTTGTTTCTATAATTATATTAGAAAATATTTTTATTAATATCATATACTATTTATTAGAAAAATATTTTTTTAAGCATGTTAAAAAAAAAAAAAAAATTAGCTCTAACATCTTGCAGTTTGATCGAAATCACACTTTCCACCATGTTATGAAGAATTACATTTTGTATGCTAGGTTAAAAAAATTTCAGTATAAGAAAATAATCAAAGTATCCCTATATATATAATAGCTAATAGAGACACCACCAACATATCATCTCTTTTTATGACTAATAAACACCAGAGAAAAAGAAGAATCAATCCCCTCTTTCAAATTAAACAACAAAAAATTACACTTGAAATCAATTTTTTGCACGATTTTGTTGTTCAATGTGGTTGTCTATTTTGGATGGTGTAATATCACACAAGTTTCATCAGTATATAAGAGGTATTTTTTTATTTTATTTTTTCAAATCAAGGCTTTGAAAATTGATAATAGTGCATTGTGATGTTGTTAAAAATTGTTTATATGTTGTTTAGTGTACATGCAACATAAAAAAAACCAAATTTGTTGATGTGCAGGTAGAAAACCCAAATTTATTATTGTGTAATATCAACATTTGTCCAAAGAAATTGTTTTCCAAATTACATTTTTTATATTGATGTCTTGTTCATATGTAAGCAAGTATTTGATATAAACTCGCATGGCTTCAAAATAAAGGATGAAAAAGGAAATATGATTATGAATGATGCCTCGATGCTAAAGATAATTAGTATACATAAAGAAGAAGAAGAAGAAGCATATGTTTATATTGGTGGTGATTGTAATGATGTTGAATTTGAAACAAGTGATGATTTTAATGTCTATGTTAGTGGTTTTATTGATAGTGATGTTGATAATGTTGAAGCTGAAACAAGTTTTAGTTTTGATGTTGTTGTGGGTGATGCTGCTATTAATATGTGTAATGATAATAAGGATAATGAAGAGGAAGAAGATCAAGACTATATCCTTTATGATCATGAAGGTTTGTTTATAAATGATGCTAAAAATAACTGGATTAATAGCTTGTTAGGTGATGGTTCTAGTGATAAAACTATATATGGTGCTTCAGATTTAGAAAATGAATGGAATATTAGTAGTGATGATGATGATGATGATGATGATGGCGATATTTATAATACAAGATATAAAAAATCTAAGAGTTATAGCAGTGAGGAGTTTATTGATGAGAATAATATTAATATAAGTAAGAAATAGAGAAAGAAAAAGATTGATCCTGCAACTTAATTTAAATGTAAGAAGTTTAAGGTTAGAGTTGATGGTTCTATTAAATTGTAAAAATCTCATGTTTTCAGTAATGTCAATGAATTCAGAGACATGTTTAGATAGTAGAAAGTGAAATATGGTCATCACTTAAAAATATATATTAATAAAAAAACAAAACATTACAGAAAAATATATGGGTGAGGGTTGTTCTGGACAAATATATGGTTCTCTCATTCCTAATTCTAATACATTCATGATTAAATTTTTAAAAGAAAAACATAGTTGCATTCGGTCAACAATTATCAAAATTGTTAATTCGACATGAATTATAAAAAAGTTATTATCTATAAAGAATATTGATCCAAATATATCAAATGAAACACTCGATATCATTCTAGAAGATAAGTTTGATATCTCAAATGTTAATGAATATCTACTTTGACTAATCTATGTCATTTTTCAAATGCACGTGGGTACATTTAGGTCTTCTCAACATTCTACTCAAAATAATTATGTTGATTGAAGAATATAAAAGAAGACTGGTGATTTTGAAAAAACCATATTATCTATTTAATTATTATTGTTTATGAAAAATTATATAATTTATGTGGATAGGCTGCTACTAGAAATTGATGTTGTTGATATTGTTGCTAATAATGTATGACTTGCTTGGGGTTTTTTTTTTTTTTTTGGCACTATGAATGTTGTTGGCTAAGAATGCCTATGATTTTATTTTAACATTTATTATTATTTATTATTGCTTGCTAAGAATACCTTATGATGCTATTTTATTTGTTTGAAATGAACAAGATAATATATAAAAACATTAATATCTCACAACTAAATTAGCTATCAACAACAATCTAATTTTTATATTGTGATTCCTAATCCCAAATATATATATATATATATATATATATATATATATATATATATATATATATATATATATATATATATATATATATAGTTTATCTTTTATTTTCTTCCAGTCATCTAGTATTCACTTCAGGTGAGTCCGAAGAGTAGGATTTGCTTATCATTGATTTTGGTGGTGATTTTTCACAAATATATGTACTTGAACAATAAGGTCAACATGTTAAAGAGTGAAGAGGCTGGATTGTTAATCTCTTAGTGGGAATTAAATGATTTTGATGGTGATTCTGTTCTTGCATAATGCCTAATTGTCGATTAACATATTAAACTTATTGTATTTTATTTTTGCAAATCGTTTCATAGTTTCATGTAGAAAAATCAACCAACTGGACCGAATGATGATCCTGCAGAGCGTGCTGGTAAAATTTCTATAACTTGTGCAAGACTTGGGAACAAATCCAGCTATTTGCAGGGTTAACAACAGGTTCGTGTTTGTGGTGGTCTGTAAGGAAATTTGCTTTAAAACCATGTTTAATTAGCATATTTGTGGTCAAGTTTAAAAGGAATTTCTTTTATTTTTAGAGTTAAAACTTTATTAAAAATAAGTGTGATAAAAGCTCTTATCTGCCCGGATCGGTAGACTGTCTTTGATTACTCATGAAAAAGATGATCATCTTTGTTCTCTTTCGGATTTACCGTTGAAATATTTTCGAACCCATCTTCTGATGTGTTTCAGAGGAATATTCATCGAGTACTTCGTATTTTGTTCTCTCTTTATTTCTCTGCTTATTCCAGTTTGTATTTGCAGCATTCAATTCTCTATCAATATGGCACACCTCCTGCAACAGATCCTTCAACAATGGAATTCTCTTGGTAGGCTCAGTTCTTGGTTCTGCGCTTTGTGGAATCTTATCTCGTGTTGAACGACACATCCTGCTTGTTTGTATTATGATTTTATTTTTTGTTTGTCATCTATACGAAAGACAATTGGACAGTCAACTATTGTAGTTATTTCCTTTCCCTTCCAGGCAATGTGACTCTAAATTCTCCATTCAGGTTCCGAGCTTCATAGCTTAGCCGCTCATTTTAACTTTTAGGCTTGGTAGATCGTGAGCTGAAGCACTCCTGCTGCTTCATCTGGCTGGAGCATATAGAGTACTTGGTTCTGGACTTGCTGCTGTCCTCTACCCGCCAAGGAACTAAGCTACATCAGCATTTTCCACATGATCGCGGTGGTAAAGGGAGTGGCTGTTTCGAGTTAAAGCCTACTCTACTCCTAGTTCCTTGCTTATTCATATGTGAAGACAAGGTGGGAAAATAGGCGCAAACTATCGTCATATGGTTGTAGTTGAAGACCTAACAGCATCACAAAAAGATAAAAACAGAACGAGAGAAGATTCGTATTCCTTTAGGCATTCCATCAACTCAAAACAAGCACAAGGGGCAAGCACCATGAAAAACGAGAAAACATTTCCCTGCATCCCCATAAAACATTGAAAGTCTTTCCGGATCAGCACAAACTAAGATAGAAGTATCAAGTTAGTGATCAGTTTTGTCACAAAACGAATTTACCATGGTACACTGTTGCAAATCAGCCACAGAGAACGACCGCCAGGGAGAAAAATTTTGTCGTGGGGATGGTAACGAGGTTAGATTGTTATGAGAAGCCCTGGATCTTGGGTGCAGAGGTGGAAGATTTGGGGGAGACTTTGAAGTTGAAGTCGAATCCTCGCTAGCACTACTGATGCTTTCAGAACTGCTCATGGCAACTGCTAAAGCCAATGTGCTTTTGCTATTGCTAATCGGTCTCTTTGCTATCCCACTTCGGTAAGGGAAACTCCTGGTCTTCTCCCAAACATGAGAGAAAGCAAGTAGGTTTCTGCGTTTCCTCGTATACGCATTCTCTGGTTTTGCAATGTCTTTTATGGAGGGAGAAGAGGACGCATCAGACAGGCTTGTGAAAGACTTCGATTTGCCATTGTAGAAATTTGATATACCTCTCCTGCAAACATTTCTCAATCATCAGTAAAAAATAATGCAAAACAACATAATTATTCCACGGTTCAATTAGCTAAACATCCAAAACAAGACAAACCCTAAAGAAATCTGGTACATGCCAATCTGTATATGAAATGTCCCACTGTTGTCAGTGCTATTCTCGAATCATAAGATGCCATTCTAAGGAAATAAGTTTCACTATTCAGATCTTGCAAACAATTTGTAATTCTAAACTTTAAAGAGCATAACAAAGCAGAAACTAGCCAAAAACAGAAAATCATCTGCTATTTCCACAGAGACAACCTTGAAAAAGGAAAGAACATAGGAATTAGAAAAAAAATCTGCCCAGCACATAATAATGATCTAAATGAAGACTCAACGGTAGCAGTGACTGAAATTGGCTTGCTTCCTTGGTGAAGAAAATAACTAAATACCTAGGGCATATCCCATTCAATCAAAAGCTCAGATCTTCACTTCTAAAGATACCCTTATTCAAGAGCAAAACGCTCATGTAAAGAAAATCAAGTTCTCATCAAATGCAGTAATAAAAACATCTAATTAATTAAGATTTACCGAAAAGAACTAATTTATTCCAAACTACAAGTAAAAAAGAAAAAGAAAATGGCTATCGCAAAGCCAAAAGAAATATTTATTTATTTATAAAAATACCTCATAGGCAAGACCTCCTCTAAAGCCTCCATGGAATCAAGAGTCCCTTTATATGCACTTTGCACCTCATTTTCCCCCAACCCATCTTCTCCACCATCCGTTAGATCACTATTTTTCCCGATCGACGACGAAGAAGATGTCGTCGAAGACGACGGACTACACTCCTCCGCCATCTCCTTCCTCCTCTCCACCGACGAGGTCGCCACACACCCTATTCTTTCGCTATTACAACTATTATGATCCACTGCTATTGTCATTATTCTAGAAAACAAAATCCTCTTCTTTCTGTGTCCGTGGTTTGAAAACAGAGGATGTTTTTCTTGCTGGGCTCTTTTGCCTTTAGTTTAAGAAAGATTTGGGTTGAATAAAGAAAGAGAACAAGTGGTGGTGTGTTGATTTCAGTTATATATAGAATGGAATGAAATATAAATTAATTAATTAATTAATTAAATGAAAGCAAACTATCTGTTGGGAAAATAAATAAAATTGAAATTTTATGATTAATAAATAAGACAGAGAAAAAGGAGGGGGTTTCTTTTCCCTTTAGTTTAGCCTTATCCTTATCTACCCCGTGAATGGATGTTACAATTTCCTATATATATATATATATATATATATATATATATATATATATAATTTTTTTTTTTTAATTACGTAAAACAATTAGGTGCTACTGCTGCTATCCTGTGTTTCTGGTTTTACATTTGATGCTTTGTTCTTGTTATCTATTTTTCTTCCTTTTTCTTTTTATATACTTGCCTGTGGAATATTTTTGTGTTTACTTCACGGAACCAAACTGTTTACGTGGTGTAAAAAATATTCTATTGGAATATCATTTTTACTTATAGAAATAAATCCCTTTTTTTTGTGTTTTATTGATGATTGTTTTTGGTTATTTATGTCATGTTTATTTGCGCGTTTTAAAAATGTATTTAAAAAAATTAATTTTTTTTTTTATTTTTTTCTTTACCTTAAATTAATATTTTTTGTGTTTTTAGATCATTTTAATATGTTGATGTCAAAAATAATTTTTAAAAAATAAAAAAATATTATTTTGATACATTTCTAAGTAAAAAACACTTTAAAAAACAACGACACTCATTAACATACTATTTCCTCCATGTATAGATTAAAAGACAATTTTACGAAGGTGGAATTAGATGTGGTGTCGAATTTTATGCTTAAAATAACAAGAAAATCATAGATGCGTGATGGTGTTTTTGTTTTGAATTTTTATTTATTTATTTTTAATAATTGAAGAAACTACCCAAAATTGACAATTAGATCTAATATAGAAATGAGGGAAAAGGATATGGTACCATGGCTGCTTTAAAAAATTGCCTCCATTTCCGAATATATTAGATGCAGTTTCAAACGAAGTTTTATAAAAATATATTTTTTATTTAAAATTAATTTTTAATATGTTAATATCAAAAATAATTTTTAAATAATAAAAACTATTATTTAATATACTTTTAAATAAAAAATACTTTTAAAAAATAACAATTAACACACTACCAAATACCTCAAAATCTTTCAAATATCGGTTTCAAAAGAAACAAAAATATATAGTATTAGGAAAGAAGAATTTTCCTAACATGTGCCTTAACGACACTGTTAGTGTGAATAAATTGAAGATTTGAATTCCCATAACCAACAACGTTTATTTCAAGACTTAAGATTTGACTCCGTGTAATGACTGACTTGATTTTTGGTTTAACGGTCACTATAATTTTCAAATTAATTTGTGTTGACCTTTTATATTTTTAGTAGCCGATTTTTTACAATAACTCAAGAAATAAAAACAGTGAACAAATCTCTCTGACCATCACTCCAACATCTTAAAATAACAATAATTTTATTTTGGAAATGAAAAAAAAAATAAAACTTGATTTACTAATATTAACGTGCCTCCTTGGAAATTTACTTGAAGAAAATAAAAATAAAATCATAAGAAAAAATATGCAAATAAAGTAATTAACATGTAATTTCAGACAGCAATTAGTGAATTAAAAGAGAGAAAAAAAAAAGAAAAGTAAAAGTAAAAGTAAATGCCGACCAAAAGTGAAGCCCAAATGTTAGAATACGAGGGGACAAAAGAAATATAAAGAGGTGGGGCCAGGTGGCAAGAGGAAAGGGTGGTAGTGGTTCAAAATTAAGACACGTTCAAGTATCTTTATCTTCTTGTGTCTTTGATCGATGCCATTACGTGTAACTGACGAAACTCCTCGCTTAGCCTTATCCATATTCATGGCCCCACACGTTTTTAATTTCACGTTTTTTCATAACACCCACATCTTTATTATTCATTTACTTATTTATTTGGCTCAGCTCCACGCACATTATCCCATCATTATCTTTTCCCCCCCCATATATTTTATGACGTCCCCGACAAGAAAGTCGTGCAAGGATTGGGGTACTGAAATTAATTAGTCAATAACTTGAGAATCCATTTATTCCCCGAGCATTTTATCCGTAAAATATCCTATTATTTTATTTTCTTAAACAAAATTGTATGCGTCATATATATATATATATATGTGAGAAAATGATGGTTTTTATTGTGGCTGTAATGATCATTATGATTGTAAGAAATTGTTTGATAAGAATTATTATCTTATATAAGATTTAAAAATTCAAAATCTTTATTTTATAACTTCTAAGTTTTGAGTACATTATTATTATTATTATTATTATTAAGAATATATGAAATGAATCACTATTAAAGCAATTAATTAGGTGTTATAGACTGGTGACGGAAATCGTATTGGCGGCTAATATTTCAAGTCGGCTTGAATATTACTGCTCGACGGCTTAGCCAGGTAGATAGCTCAAGCTCAACTCAAGCGGGTGGAATATGATTGTTACAGTTTGTAACAGCTAAATCCAGCTAGATCAGGTAGATAGCTAGATAGATGGAGTAGGAATCCAGAAAACAAACAAACAACGGCTAGGATTGGGTTGGGTATTTGAGAGCGGGTCCCGCTTCCTGTCCTGGAGAGAGGGGGAAGAAGACTTGGCTGGTTTTCTTTCTCTCTCCACAAGGCACAGGGGAAAATGAAATAAAATGATGGTGGTTTTGTGGGACCCATGTGTCCACTGAAATTGAAAGACCATACGACCACGTGTTGCAGGTAAGCTCACTTTCAATATTCATCCTCATCCTCAATCCTGTCCTAATCCTCAATAGTCACGTGGAGATGACTCACCCTTGGAGTCCAAGGTTTCCAATGCATCCCTGCGGTCTAAATTATAAAACTAAGTCCTTCTAGTTTTGATAAATGAATTAATTAGTTATTTTTGTTTTAAAAACTAATTATTTAGTCCTTTCTGTTCATTTGCGTTTTTTATTTTTAAGAAAATAGAGAGAAGGAAATGAATAAATAAGTATTACAAAAATAAATTAATTTATTTGAAAAAAAGATTAATTAATTTATCTTTTAAAAATAGAGGAACTGTTTTTTATGAGCATTCACATTTTTTTTAATCTAATATGTATATTTATGTCTAAAACAGACATCGGTTTTGAGAAGATTTGACAAGAATACCGACAACGTTGACAAAAAAAAAAAAACACTAATTGAGAATATTTTGAAATGTCTGGAACCTGATTGATAAAATTCATAGGTTATAAATGTAATTGAGAAAGGATATACAAGTTGGAGACTAACATGAGGGTTTCCCTATAATAGCATGTTTTAAATTATATATACATATAATTTTTAGAGTTTAATTTCTTCGTTTGATTTTTGAACAAATAAAAACATGTTATTGGACCAGGTCTGAAGACTAGATGGGATCACACCAATAAGAAGCCTGAGAAAGTCCACGAAGAAAAACCAGCTAACATTGCAATGAGGACTTGTTTCAACAGTTAGAATGACCAAAAAAACCAGCTAACATCGGCAAATATAGGTTCAAATTACAAGTTTACCACCACCGAAACTGCCCCTAGAAGGCGACAGCAATCCTAAGCCATTTAGGCTTTTATCATAGGGAGTGGGTGGGCGAGGAGAATGGCTCCTCTATGGCTGGCTAGGCCACACCGACCACAAGCAGGGGTGAAGTCACAGTGTGGGCACAGAGGGCATCCGCCCACACTGACAGGAGGGGTATGGCTTGGAGCACAGATGCCTTCACAAGACTTTGTGCCTTTTGCTTTGGCTAGTGTCCTTTCGGATCCAAAGTTCAAGATTTACCGCGAGTTACTGAATTAAGAGTAAATGGACACCCAGTTTGCAATATAAATAACAAAAAAGCTAAAATGGAAGGTAAGTTTATTCGGCCATAGATATATTTTCCTACGCTCCACTGCATTGTAGTGTAGTTCCAGTGTTTGCCCTTTCAAAAATAAAATAAATGTCTTGATTCGGTTTTCTCATACAATCCATAAATTACTAAGAAATTGATTGGTAGTATAAGAGTCTTCTCTGGTTTTTTAATAACAGTAAAATAACCTAATTACCATTCATGTCAGTTTTAAAAACTAGTATATAGGGGTATTTATGTCTTTTTAATATAGTAAAATGACAAGTTTACCCTTTAAATAAAAAAATTAAACCATGTGTCCAAGGGTATTTTGATCTTTTAACAAAGATTAATTAATATTTCAATTAAAAAAAGATGTTGGCACGTGGGAGGCGTCTTTCCACCGGCAAAAAATGTCTTCACACCGTGTCGTTGAAAGATTCGTTATGTTCTCTTTTTATTGGTGCGATGAGTGTCGGTGGAGGCATGGCGGTTTATTACCAATGAGGTTTTTTTTTCAACTTATTTTCTCTCTCCTTCCTAAAAAATATCAAGTGGTTCTTTTTCTTGTCGATATTCCAACTTCAGTTCTTATTTTTTTGAATTTTGGTTGTTGTTCTTAACTTTTTTGTAAAAGTTTTATTTGTTTTTAATTTCATCATTCTATCCTACTTTGTCATATATATATATTTTTTTATTAGCTACTTATTCTTTTGATTTTCTATTTTTTTTCTTGACCCTTTTATCAAAGTTTTGTTAGTTTCAATTTCATCATTCAATTCAAGTTTATAGTATATTATTTTTTTCAATTTGGTTCTCATTCTTTTGAGTTTTTTTGTCCTTTTCTTAAAGTTATTTTCTTTTTAATTTCACCCTTCAATAGAAAATTTATAATTGCCTTTTAATTTAATTTTTATTTTAATTTTTATCCAATTGCAAAGTGGGTGCCAGATAAAGACTCTAAGGATAGATCACGAGGGAGAGTTTATTTACAAGTCTTTTCTTGATTATTGCAAAGAAAATGGTATTCAAAGGCATCTTACTGCTCGACATACTCCTCAGCAAAATGGAGTTGTAGAAAGGAAGAATGGAGCTATTGAAGAAATGGCAAGAAACATGTTAAAGGGGAAAAGACTTCCTAATAAGTTTTGGGTTCAAGCATGATATAAAAAAAACATGATGTCAGTCATCTTAAAGTCTTTGGCAATATTGCTTATGCTCTTATTCCTTCTCAAAGCAGAGATAAGTTTGATAAAAAAGGAGAGAGACTTATCTTCATTGGCTATAGTGATGAATCAAAAGGCTTTCAACTCTTCAATCTTAGAAATGATCAGTTACTTCTTTCCAGAGATGTTATTTTTTTGAATCTACAGCTTGGAAATGGAAAGATTCGGTTAATCTAGAATCGGCAACACTGGAGTTATTTGAAGTTCCAAAGCTGATTGATGTTTCCAATTCTTCTTCTCAAAATAAAATTGGTTCTCAGAATGATGGAAGCTCATCAAGTTCTAATGAAGAATCAGACTTGGAATCTCCTCCAAGGAGATTTCGACCATTAACTGACATTTACAACTCTTGTCATTTTGCTTTCTTTTCAGGTGAACCTTGGAATTTTGAAGAACCAGTAAGAAATGAAGAATGGAGGAAAGCTATGAAAAAGGAGATGATAAGTATTGAAAAGAATCAAACATGGAAGTTAGTTAATCTCCCAAAAAAAAAGAAGGCAATGAGCTTAAAATGGTTGTTCAAGATCAAATACAATGAGGATGACAATATTTAGAAGCATAATGCTAGAATTGTTGCAAAAGGCTACTCACAGGAGCCTGAAGTTGATTTTATAGAAACCTCTGCACTTGTTATAAGAATGGAAACTATCAGAATAGTTCTTGCCTTAGTTGCACAACTTCAATTGCAGGTTTTTCAATTTGATGTTAAGTCCAACATTTCTTAATGGAGAATTGCAGGAAAAGGTCTATGTTGAGCAGCCTTCAAGATATAAATTAAAAGGAAAAGAAGAAAAAAGTATAGACTTTATAAAGCTCTTTATGGATTAAAACAGGCATCAAGAACATGGAACAACAAAATTGATCTTTATTTTTATCAGAATGGATTTGAAAGAAGTCAATCTGAATCATCACTCTATGTGAAAAAAAATGGAGAAGACTTTTTAATGATTTGTCTCTATGTTGATGATCTAACATATGCAGAAACAAGTAAAGATATGATTGCAGAATTCAAGAATGCTGCGATGAAAGAATTCGAAATGTCAGATATTAGATTGATAAAATATTTTCTTGGCATTCAAGTGAAGCGATCTTTAGAAGAAATTTCTATTTCACAAGAAAAGTATGTTGCAGATCTTTTCAAGATATTCAACATGTCATAATGTAAACCAATAACATCTCTTATGGCAGCAAATAAGAAGTCACAACAGAATGATAGTGCTGCTAAGATGGATTCTAAGATTTTTCAAAGTCTTGTTGGATCTTTAATCTATCTCACAAATTTAAGACCTGATATATTATTCTCAGTAAGTATTATTTTCAGATTTATGAAGGATCTTAACAAAATTCATTTTACAGCAATAAAAAGAATCATGCGATATCTTTAAAGAACAAAGCGTCATGGAATTTTGTATAAGAAACAAGAAGATAACAGGTTGATTGGTTATTCTGACAGTAATTAGACTGGAAGCTGCGAGATAGAAAGAGTACATCTTATGTGTTTTGTCTAGAAACAAATATAATTTCATGGTGTTCAAGGAAACAGGATTCTATAGCTTTATCTTATGCAGAGGCAGAATACATTTATGCAAATAAAGTAGTATGTCAATCAATATGGCTAAGGAGAATTCTTTCTAATTTGCATCAAAAGGTCATTAATCCTACTATCATATTATATGATAACATGATAGCAATTGTAATGATCAAAAATCCAGTTTTTCATACAAAATCAAAACATATGCAGTTAAGGTATCATTTTATCAAAGACATAGTTAGCAAGAAAAAGATACAACTAAAGTTTATCAATATAAATAATTAACCTATAGATGTTCTCACAAAAGTTGTTCCAGTTGAAAAGTTTCAACAATTTAAGGAGTTTTTAAAAATTACAAATTAAAAGGGAGTGTTAAAGTATAATTTGTAATTTTCAGTGTAATTAATTATTAGCTTTTATTTTATGAGTCAAAGTTCTCCAGATCTCATTAAATTAGTCCATGTGATAAATTGTCCCTCTCCATTCTGTTTTTGTCTGAAGAACAAGGTAAACTATTTCATGGTCTTCAGCTTTCTCCATTTGTAGACTAAACTCCCGCTTGAAGGCATTGCATTTGAGAGCTGTTGATTGGTGTACTCCTATATATATATATAT
>Ga0325405_1005707_pt1 | contig 12626 bp, 11 predicted proteins | sample PopdelMetagenome_21_FD_205663 | JGI IMG/M metagenome (GOLD analysis project Ga0325405, IMG submission 205663) | Populus deltoides microbial communities from Bellville, Georgia, United States - Xylem-Control-R2 | ecosystem: Host-associated > Plants > Phyllosphere > Stem > Wood/Secondary xylem...
TTAAAAGTCGAAACCAACGGCCCATTAGAAAAGTATATACCAACAAATCTCATCATAACAGTTACCCAGGCAACCAAAAACCGCAATAGCAAAAACAAATCAGACAGGAGAGCGAGAACGAGAGAGATAGAAAGCATGGAGAGGGAGAGAGAACAACAGGTATACTTGGCGAGACTTGCAGAGCAAGCTGAGAGATATGATGGTATGTGCTTTGTTCAATCGAGATCCACAAGCTGCGACTCTTTATTTCTTTCTGGCTTTCATTTTCCTTTTATCTTGTTAATTTATCACGCTTAATTCCTGCAGCTGCTCTATGTTCTCATTTTCCCCTATGACTTAGTGGATGCTTACAAGGGTGGATTTGTGTTTTAATACGCTGATTTAGTGGCTGTATTGACTGATACGCTCGCTTGTTAGAACCCTAATTACTACATTATTATAGTTGCTTAGAAATAAGAATGACCATAAAGGATTTTCTGGACTTTTAATAGAATTAAATCTGTTAATTGTTTTTTGGCATTTCGATTTGGTAGTACTGTGTTCCCTTGACCGCTCACTCTTTTCGGTATGTAGGTTGTGTATGGGTTAAAAAAAAGAGAGAGGGAAATAACATTTTTTTTTTTGATATTCGAGGATTTGAATAACGCTAAGCTTTTCTAAGCAACCCGTTGATGAATGAGTACGCACTCTTCTGTTGTGCTAAATTGAGAGAGGAGTGTAATAATTGAAGATTTTTTTATGGATGATTGTTGTGGTTCACATAGCAATTAAAATGAGACAACTGTGTTCTTTTCCCATTCTTAATATTTGATACAGAAGGTTCTAATTTTGATTCTATTAGTTTTATTTCACTTCCATTTGGCCTAGTTTATTCAGTTGAATTGCTGTTGTTCCTTTCCTTTTCTTTTTTCTTAAAAACAAAATGTAGGTAAATTATATTGAATATGAAAACATGACATTAAAAACCAATTGCTGCAGAGATGGTAGAAGCAATGAAGAAAGTTGCAAAGTTGGATGTGGAATTGACGGTGGAGGAGAGGAATCTGGTGTCCGTGGGTTACAAGAACGTCATTGGCGCTAGAAGGGCATCGTGGAGAATACTTTCTTCCATTGAACAGAAGGAGGAGGCCAAGGGGAATGAACAGAATGTGAAAAGGATAAAGGAGTACATGCAGAGTGTTGAAGATGAGCTTGCAAAGATCTGCAATGATATATTATCAGTCATTGATCAGCATCTCATCCCATCCTCTTCAACTGGGGAATCTACTGTCTTTTACTATAAGATGTAAGATTTATTGCACTATCCTTACTGTTGAGTTATTTTGAAAGGTGGGGCAAATAATCTCAGGATGGCTAACAAAATAAGGTTGTTGATGCCTTATAAACTCCTGAATGATAGACAAAAGGCTCTACAGATTAGGTTTATTTCTTATGGATCCATGCAACCAAATTCTTATATATAGAGCAAGAATAGGTAAACGACAAGAATTCTCTTGTTTATGAATTTATATGTGTTGAATTCATTTTATTCATTCCACAGGTTATATAACCTTCTTTTCTATTAACTATCATATCTGTGTTTGTATAGTAGCTTGCAATGCTCAAACTTCCTTTAATTGATTCTATTGCTTATGTTGGATCTTTTCTTTTTTTTTCCTTTTGTGTTTTCTTTTGAGGCAGGAAGGGAGACTATTATCGTTATTTGGCTGAGTTTAAAGGTGCTGATGAACGTAAAGAAGCTGCGGATCAGTCCCTCAAGGCTTATGAGGTAGTATTTGTTACCATCTTTTTCTCCCAGAGTTTCTTTTATTCTCTCTTCTTTGTCACTTTAACTTTTTAATTATGAAGCTGATATAATTTAATCAAAGTACTAATGTCATTCTTTTGTGCTGCAGGCAGCAACCTCTACTGCGATCTCAGATTTGCTTCCAACTCATCCAATTAGACTTGGCCTGGCTCTAAACTTCTCCGTTTTCTACTATGAGATTTTGAACTCCCCTGAAAGGTTAACATGCATCTCTTTCTCGCGTAACATGCTGAAACACATTCAATATTTTTTGTTGTTGTAAATACATCATGCACACACCCATTTTGTTGAACTTGAGGACTTCAGATGGTGCTTTTGCTGTAAGCTCTGAATAATGCATCTTATTTTTAAACTACATCTGTATCATGCAGGGCCTGCCGCCTGGCTAAACAAGCATTTGATGATGCTATAGCAGAACTTGATAGCCTCAATGAGGACTCCTACAAGGACAGTACCCTTATCATGCAGCTACTTAGGGACAATCTCACTTTATGGACCTCAGATCTGCCAGAGGAAGGAGGTGATATTCGAAGTTGTAACTTGATAATGGAAGTAATATGAGTTTAATAACTGGACTATGAAGTAAAGAACTTCGATTGTAAATGGCCATTGACTAATGAAGGTGCTATTTAATTTGGCAGGTGAGCAATCTGCAGCTGATGAACCTAAGGCAGTGGTAAGCAAAACTGAGCTTTTATAATCTGTGTGTGGGTGTTATTCGAACTTGCACACCTGCACATTCATACGGGCACGCCTGCATACCTTTGATAAATACATACACAGAGCATGTAAAGCACTCATCATTTGATTGGATTGCCTTTTGGCATGTTGATGTTTTCCCAGGGCTTGTTATTAATGTTTCTTATTTTCTCCATTTACTGCTAATGAGAATTAATTTTGCAGAATTAGCCGGGATTGTGGAGAGCAATTCTTTAAGATTGGGTTAGTTGAAGAAGGGAGGAACATGCCAGAATGACTCTCAGTAGAAGTACAGGGAATGGTGGACCATAGGCATGTATCTATTTGCTGAACAAATGTTTTAAGACCCTTCGTTGTGTCTTCTTTTTCTCTTAGAACACTCTACTTGGATGATTGTGGTCTGCGTTAAAAATCTATAGCTTTAACGCCCCTTAAATTGCCATTGCAAATCAACAGATTCTTTTTCTCGCATTTGGTTGTGGCATTTTTACCTTTCAGATTTGTACATCTCGCGCTCACTTTTTTCCTGCTTGCTCACTGGTAGTGCTTCAGATTATTGGAATCAGTTCATTTCCTGGTTTGTCATTCATTTAGCTATGGATAAACTGATTGATGCAGGGGATCTAATGCATCTGAAACCTTCTGAAGTGTGACGTTGTGATGGCCTGTAAATGATTAGTTTTCTGTCGAGACTTGGTTGTGTGAAAGTGTATTGTAAGATTCAAATGTTTTCACTCAAAGCATGAAATGAGCCTTCGAGCACATGCATTGATTTTGTGAAGCAAAGTAGTCGGGCAAATGAAGAGAGATTATTAAAGTACACACGAGAATGCGTGATGAGATAATTAAATGGCCGATTAATGTGTGGAAATCAAGACTGAACATATTTAAGCTCGTAAAAGTGGGCAGTTGATGATGGCATTCAAACCATTGCCGTAGCCAAAGCTGCCTCGACGTGATGAAGAGCTCCAAGAAATTCTTGTAATCCTCTTTTATTTTTGATTTCCCTGCCACTCTTTTATTAGAACTCAATTGACTCTTTTGCCTATAACCATTGAGTGGCTAATTCACTTTGAACCAAACACGTTCAGAAAAGAATGACCAAACCTGTGTAATCTTTGTGAGCTTCCGGTCTTTAGCAACATCTCGAATCAAATCTCTCGTTTCTTCTACATATTCTCCACACATTGCCTCCTCAGGTGACGAAATTTTATTTTTACTCTTAACCGTTAACCATTTTAACCGGGCCATCTGATCATTAAAAGATGCCGGAGAAAACGCAGTGATGAGTAAAGGATTGTGTGGTTTGTTCTTAAAATCCAGAGATAAACAGCTACGCATGGTTGACAGTTTGGTGGGAATAGCTAACATTTGGAAGTTATTGATTTGGCCGTGAGACTGGTAGATGCTACAGAATTAGATCAAGCGATGAATATTCACATGGAATTCATTTGGACCACAAGTCCGGTGATGGTTGTCGAAGATATTACTTGTGTCATTGTGTGGTTTGTTCTTAAAATTCGGAGATAAACATTTAGGTTTGTATCAAACCTAAATAATTCTTGCAATTAAAAAATATAATATTTAAAGCTAAAATTGTAAGATTTAATTCTATTTCATGACAGACAATCAAAGCTGGTAATAATAATAATTAATTCTAGTAATTAATAGAATTAATTCTTTGTTAGTCTTGTTCCAAATACTCCGTAAAAGAGGGCTGGAGAATGCTTCCAGTTGATTTTTCTAGACAATTTCGGATAGAAATTCTACAGAATTTTGCGACTTTTCTTGCACTCTTTATTAGTTGACTTTTTTTCCAGCTAATTCCCTTCAATTTTAAAACTCTTGTTTTTCCTCTTTATTTTCCTCCTAGCCCAGAACTTAGAGCGGTCATCGCAGAGATATTCGAGTGAATATGCTTTTTAGTATATTAGACCTCGCTTAAAAACAATCATGAGTTTATTAAAATTAGTCTTTTTTCACAAAGTAATGACCATTAAAACTTTAAAATAAATAATTAATCTTAGCTTTATGCTTTTAGTATAAATATAATTTTAATATATGTTTAATCATGCATGCTGAAAGATAATTTCAGTTTCTTATACATGATTTAATATTTATCTAGTATATATGCTAGTCTTTTATTATGATTACAAGTTTTCAATTGTCTTATATTATTATATGCTTATAAACTAAATATTTTATACTCACTTATCTAATTATCTAATATATTTTGGACAGCAATTACACATCAAGTTTCCGTGGATTAAAACTATTTGATTAGTTGGTGCAGAGCTCTGCTAGCGAGTTCCATTTCAGTGGGCTATTAATGGGCTTCTGTAATGGATGAATTCTGTTCTCTATGAAAAAACATAATAATAAGAACAAGAACAAGAACCCTCCTAGAGAAAAACAAATCGAATACACCAGTGCCATTGGAAGTTAATCCAATGGATAACTCCAAAACAATATAATTGCTTGTTTGAGCTCCCTTTCTTTTCCCTAAAAATGAAATTTAAGATAATTATCCTATTATTTTGAAAAATTATGTTTACTCGATTTAAAAAAAATATAAAGTTTTCTTGTGATAGAAAACTCTCGAGAAATGTACCAGAGAAGTGGGTGCCAGAGAAAAATACAATGCCCCCGCAAGAGCAAATAATAATCTGACAAACCCCAAGACTTTGGATCGAATAGTTTATGTATGCCTCTAGAACAAAGCCGTCAAGAAATTGATCCCTTGCAGCTGAAAGGAGAGGCAAATCTTATTACTCGAAACCCTTTCTTTTTTTAAAAAAACAAATCAATAACACCGACTACTCTACCATTACAATTGCAAGAATCAGGAGGGGAGGAGGGAGAGCAGAGGGATGGAGATTGCAGAAGTGGAAGCTCCATATGGACCAGTGGCTTCTTTCATCAATGGCGTGGGTGCGTCTATATATATATATAGCGAGGGTGGCTGCTAGAATGACTAAACCCTAAAATTGCCTCCACTTGCCGGCTGGGTCTGGGCTAAGCTGTAGGGTTTTTCTAGAATTCTATAGCGAAGTTGGGCTCTGGCCCATACACTGATAAGAGACCGAGCGTTCTTCTTTTTTCAGAGCAGCGAGGGAATGGCAGCGTCAAAGGTGGTTGTTGTCATGAATTAATTGTATTAATGCCATTTTTAATTGTATACTATAAAGTATAAAATACTAACACTAAAAGTATATACTAGCTTACGGTACACTATACACCATAAAGTGAAAACGTCAAAAAAACCTTCAAATAAATAATTGGCAAATAACTTTAAATTTTATATCCACAAATATAGGTGCTGTAAAGACACACTGCAGTCAAAACGGCGTCACTACACTATTCAAACTTCCTTAAAATAATAATAATAATAATAATAGATTCCACTAACAACGACTTAAGAAGCCTGATTAAGACTTGGGAGCCAAGACAGCTGCGAAAGCAAATAGTGCAGACCCCTGAAGAACCTAAAAAACCAGGCAGGTTAAGCTTAAGCTTTAGCAGCAGTTTGGCCTAAAACATGAGCGGACATCAATATTGAACTTCGGATGGAAGATCTGCCGTATCAGACTGAAAAAATAATGAACCTCTGAAGAGCTCACAACAAAGGCAGACGGAGGGATGGTCTTGGTAGCAAAAGTTCACTGAATTGATCCGTGAAGTTCTTGCAACCGCAATCAAAACCACTTTCTTCATCAAAACAAAGATAAAATGGTCTTCTAGGCAGCTTAGAACACAATATACATCAGATGTTCTGATCCACTTCCATAAAGAAATCAAACAATATCAAACACCACAACATCAATAAAATAATTTTACAATGGGGGATCCTTTCTAATCTTCTCTTCCCTTCAGCAAATTGCAAACTACTGGAGATCCTGAGTACTACCCCAACCAAGTATGTATTTTCACCAATTGGCAACCCCTGTAAAGAAATTCTTCTTATAATACGTAATACTGGCACCTGGATAACAATGATCTTGCAAAGGGTTCTACCCCCTAAATCTAACAACAACACATGATATGTCATCTTTACTTTCTCTTTTTAATGCCTCTGTTGTCAGCTGCTTAGCTGCTTTCATGGGGTCTTTAATCCTCCTTGCAATATCAACAGCCTCTTGATTTGACATAACCTGTGTATATTCACATGGAAAAAGATAGATTTTATGGACTTCTTTCTAATGCAAGCACATTGCAGATTCTTTAGCCAGCCCAGGTGGTTAGCACTGACTCGACATGGAAAACAAAGTTAGTATGAAATGACTCACCTTCCAAAGGCCATCACTAGCGAGTACAAGAACTTCTGTTCTGTTATCTATGTCGATTTCTTGTATGTCAGGATCAGAACGCAGATGTGATTTAAGGCTCTTGTCCCCAAAAGCACGAGAAACTGCCAGCTGCCCATTAACTCTAGGGACATCTCCTGGAAAGAAGTTCAAAAGGAAGTGAGATCGACAGTATTGTTATTGGTATAGAACAGAGTGTTTGCTTGGTTGAGAAAACATTTGCAAAGAGATGGAAATACTTCATATTCTGATGACATTTTCTGTTCCCATAGAAATGGAAATCCTTAGCTAATCACTTAATGTCACATGTATCAAAGTGCCTTAAAAGACTTTGGTCATGGAAGCCTAAGTAGGGTACGAAATACAGGAAAAAGAAAAAAGAAAAAGAGAGGATCTCATAATAGAAGGAAGCGTTCAGTGCTCTTAAATGCAGAATGGATTTGAACACCCAAAAGCAAAACAATTTGAACAATATGCATGAAAGCTTCAACACCACCTCACCAGCAGAACACCACATAAGGAGCAAACTAAAATTCTTATGAAAAGATTCTTTGAATGATGAACAAATATGTATGCATTCACCCATCCAAAATGAATCCAGGTGATGATCAGGGGGGGAGTGCCACAGATCTTCTCTTCTAGAGAATACTTATTTCTTATTTTCAAAGATTGCTCTGATGCAGATCAAAGTTAACTGGAAGCCACCGAACTCTAAATTGTCTATTACTGTCTGAATGCTGCATAAATTTAATTTAAGGAGACCATTCATTGTTATGACATCTTATTTGGGTTCGGAAGATATTGGTTCACTTGCTTGAGAATTTCAAAAAGCTGACAAATGAGCATGTTCAGAAACTCAAAATTAGTCTTATTCTTTGAAATTCTAAGCCTTAAAACTATGCGTTAAAAAATTAGAAGCAGCTCCCCACTAAAAAGATTAGAATAACAGCCAATAATTTCCTCAGAAAGCCATTGGTGTATATTAAATTCAGAAGAGCAGATATTCAAAGAGAGAGATTACTAATAATGGCTACTGTGAAAAAGACCTGGCATGTTTGAGACAAAGCCACCTTTGTTCTCTATGCTGCCTCGTTCAGTGTTGGGTTCATGATCTGTGGTCATTTGCCTTGCCTGGCCTCCTCTTGAAAGAACTGCTCTTGAATCTCCAACATTAGCTACCCATAGTCTTTTACTATTTATCAAGATAGCAGTCACAGCTGTAGATCCTCCTCGCCCCAAGTCAGAACTATTAGAGAGAATTGCCTGGTCAGTCCTCTCATAGGCTTTTGAGATAGATCGGTTGGGATCAACCCAAAACTCTTCCTAGAAGGATCAAATAATAAAGTGTTAGAAAGCATTCTGAAGTTATTTAAGCAGACCAAAATGTTTGGCCATCAATAAAATGTTTGGAAGCAATGGTAAACCTCCTTCAGGATATTGGAAAACAAATGTTTCTGTAAGTATGCAGGCACACTGTCTCCCAAGTGGCCATCATAAATAGCAAAAAGCCCTAATTCATGCTCTTGAATCTGCACAAACTTGGCAACATGATAATCCTCCATTGGATGATTAGCTTTCCCTTTTACTAGGCTGAAACCATACTTGATCAAACCCTCATGATTCTTTCCCTTACCGGAGGTGGATGATGAACGCCCACCCACAAGCTACATGTAACAATAATCACAGTCTAAGTCACATGATTAGAAGACGAAGAGAAATACGAAAGCAAGCAAAAATGAGTTTCAATTCACTAAAGCACTCAGATTAGGAGGCGGGCAAGAATGGGACTAAGTGAAGCAATACATGAGAAATATAATTCTCCACTACAAGCAATTGAAGTATAGAAAGTTGCTCAATAACATTAATGAAAAACAATAGCGAAACTTGGAACTGTGTTTTCTTCTTGGGTTACATAGAAGACCTTAATACTGTAAACTCGTCAGTAAATCTAATCTTTTAGAACGGTTTACCGAGTAGCTTCACCTACTATGTAAATTCTAGATCCCCAAAGAACTCACAAAACAATTAGGTAAACATTGACACTTGAGAGAACGGAAACCTAAAGTATTTCTGTGCAACCAAAAATTTTCAGCCATGGGTTATCCAATGTTTATCCACAATTTAATCCCAAACTGATACGAAAACTGAAAAATTCCCCCTTAGAAATAGCCTATCACACGTATAGCTCCATGTTCCACCACCCATTCTTACAACCAAATCATGAAACAAGGTTATGCGTCGAATAGAAATAAGAACAGAACAATTAAAGAATCACAAACACATACCAAAATAATAAAAACTAGGAAAAAAATAATCTTTTTACCTGAGAGTAGGAAGGAAAAAAACAGCATAACCAATCCATAGAAACAGAACTATGTAGAGAACCTCCAACTTGTTCAGTTAAATTCCCACCATCCACTTTCAATATTCAAGATTCCAAACCAAACCCACCTCCCAAATCCAGTATCTGCACCATCAAAATCCAAACTTGATCATAAAAATGAAACTAAAATGTAAAACCTATAAACACAAACCTAAAACCCCTTCCAAGAAACAAGTCAAAACAAACGAATTACCTCTAAACTATCCCCAATTAAAAGCTCGGAATGGGTGTAGCTTGTGGTTCCTGTTTGGTGAGGAAAGTGTGGTTTTTTTTTGCTGTTCCTTGTTTGTACTACTTACTAGTTTGCACACCCAATTGAATGGAAAAATGATGCTAAAAACAAAGAAAAGGCGAGATGAGAGAACAATCGAAACTCCTTTTCTAAGGACAAAAAAATAAAAGGAAATTACTAGTATAATTATATATAAAAAAAAGATTGTGAGAGAAAGAGAGAATCGAAGGATGCCTATATGATGATTTTCTAACCGCTCCAAGGGAGTCTTTTGCAATGAGGGGGGGGCGAGAAATAATAGTACAATAAAGAGAAGAAAAAGACTAATATATACCGCAGGAGCAGAGACTTCTTGCTTGTTGACTTTGCCCTGTTAATACTGTTTTGTTTTTGCTCCTCTCTCTGTTTTATAGCTGTACATGGGACACCACCTCCTGCTCCTGCGCAGAAAGACTCATGGGCCAGAAATCGAATTTCCTTTTTCTTTGTCCTCAGATAGTAAACAAGAGTTATTACAAGAACTCGAAGGGGTGTTTACTTTAAATCGTCCTGTGAAATCAGTAGTCAGCCACTACCTCTTACGGGGAACACTGCAGAGGTTTTTTTACTACACAACAGAAGAATAGTTCTCGGGGCGCATGAATGGATGGTCTGTGTGACTTTTTCTTATAGTATACATGTATTATATATTATATTGTAAAATTCATTTTAATAGGTTTTGTTCATTTCTTTTCCTGCCATTTTACGGTCAAATCGGGTTTCCTGTACAAATTGGTCAAAACTGCCATTAATTCACATAGTTTGTTGAAATTGGTAATAAAAGATTTGCAAGGGTCATAACTGTCATTTCACGATTGAAATAGCTTTCGGAAGCCAAAATTGATTTTCGATGGTCAAAACAAACAGGTCTTTATATATAATTACCTTCATGTGTCGACACGGTGGGATGGAATGGATTAATCACATCTCATGTGTCGACAGGTCTTTATATATAATTACCATTTACTCTTATTCTGGGAAAGGTTTAGTAAAAAAAAAGATCATTTTGCAATTCTCTAATCCCCTCTCCGCCACAAATTTCTTCTCTCTCAGATCCATCTCAGCCGCCCAAATAAATCTCAATCGCTAGATCAAAATATAGCATAAGCTCACCCTTACCAAATCAAAGACCCAAATTGATGTCAGCTATCAGATCAACTTTCATAATCATCACATCAAAACAATCTTATATAAATTCAAAACAATCTGATATAAATTTAACCACACCAGATCAAAGTCCAAATCAATCCCAATCTTCTGATCAAACTTCTAAACATATCAGTTGTTGGATTAAAAAGTCTTCATCTAAGCTCATCCAAACCAATCCTAGTTGTTAAGTCAAACTCATACACATCTTAGTCGTTGGATTAGAGAGATTTCATCTAAGCTCTCCCATATATGATTACAACCCCCAACAAATTAGAGCCATTAGATTAATTTCAAATCAGATTGACCTGGATCGTTGGTTCAAATCAAAAGCGATCTGAATTGTCTAAACCCATGTCAGCTGTAGATGCCTAGATGGTAATTCTAGCCACCTATCTCTACCATTCAACCCCTATTTTTTATGGGACCACCATAAAAAGGAGCTTTAGCCTCCCTCGATCAAAACCCGACTAGCCCTAATCACCAACACCACTAGAATCAATCAAAAAGAGGGAAAAGACTATTTTTAAAAACCAAACTTCATTGTCGTTGATCTCCTTTCTTGGTTGGCTGTGAGACACACGGCTATCATTAGTGGACGAATGAGATCCAGATCCTTTTGGGAGCTCATCGACACGCCAAAAACTCATCGAAACCAACACTAAAATATCTCCAAAGACAGTGCATGAATAGTGCAATGGCAAACCTATAATTTTGCCATTTGACCAGGTGCAAATGATAATTTCACCTAGATCAGAGCATTTTGGTAATTTCTTGAACCCAAGATTTTTTTTGTGTAATTATTTTATGTGTATTTGTAGATATTTGACTGAATGAATTGTCCACAGCACTCCTTAGCACGCCAAATCCAAAGGGTTTAAGACCTTGGGTGGTTTCAAGGAGGGACAAGGATGATATCAATGTTCTGTGATAGAACTGAGAGGATGAGATAGTGATTTGATTAGAAGAATTATTCGAGACGAGTATTAGTCCCAATGTTTGCCAAACAAGGCTTGAATAATTGATTGAACTTTAATTTGCATAATCGATTACCTGATTAACTGTTTCCAAGCGTGATTATATTATGATTTCTTGATTGACTATGCATGATGCATCTTCGTGAAGCGATTTGTCAAAATTAAATCTCGAATTTCATATTCTAATTTTGATTGTGCGACTTAATTTTTCAATGCGAAAGGACTCGATGAATATCGATTGCCTAATTATTTATGCGTCTTAATCATCGGTATGAGATGAGTTTTGAAGATTATCAAATTAATTTGAAAATCTTATATTTAATTGGTCCATCAATGAGTGATTCATTTTGATTAGTTAAATTTAAAATCTGTGTTTTTTCTAATTGGTTCACCCATGAACGATTTGTTTTAAGCAATTCTCCTTTAAGAATTTTATTTAATTGGTCTACCAATGAGCTGTTCATTTTGACTAGTTAAATCTAAAACCCATGTTTTTCTAATTGGTTCACCCATTAATGGTTCATTTTGATTGATATTTTTCAAAATGTTGTATTTATTTGATCCATCCATGAGCTATTCATCTTAACCAGTTAATTTTAAAACCTATTTTCTTCTAATTGATTCACCCATGAGCGATTTGTTTTCAATTGATTCCTTTTTCAAAATCCTGTGTTTAATTGATCCACTCATGAGTGATTTGTTTTGACTAATTGATTTCAAAATCCTATTTTACTAACCGGTTCACTTATAAGCGACTTGTTTTCAACTAATCCTTTTTCAAAATCTCATTTTCAATTGGTTTACCCATGAGTAGTTCATTCGACTGATCCTTATTAAAAAAATCTCTTTTTTAATTGCTCCATCCATTAGCAGTTTGTAATAACAAATTGATTTAAAAACTTGTGTTTTTTGATCGGCTCACTTATAAGCGGTTCATTTTTTACAAATCATTTTTAAAAATGTTATGTTTAATTGATCCACCCATGAGAGATTCATTTTGACCAGTTTATTTCAAAACTTGTGTTTTCTGATCGGTTCA
>Ga0325405_1005709_pt1 | contig 12625 bp, 5 predicted proteins | sample PopdelMetagenome_21_FD_205663 | JGI IMG/M metagenome (GOLD analysis project Ga0325405, IMG submission 205663) | Populus deltoides microbial communities from Bellville, Georgia, United States - Xylem-Control-R2 | ecosystem: Host-associated > Plants > Phyllosphere > Stem > Wood/Secondary xylem...
GATGAAATTAAAAAAAAAGATGAGAGAATTAAAAAAAACAAAGGACCGAATGAGAATTTGTTTTTTCTAAAATAAAGGGCTACCATTTCATGTTATTTTCAGTTTCATCCTCTTATTTTTATTTTTTGACAAAAAACAAAATCAATTTTTTTTTCAAAATAACGAGCCAACACAATGTTGAGATGTTTTTTAGACGCCGCCATAACCAGCAAAACAGAAACACAAAAAAAAACATCAAGCCCAATCATCAATCAATAAAACATGAAAAGATGAAATTAAAAAAATAATTCAATGATCGTAGTAAAACAAATAAAAAACAAAAAAAAAATTAAAAACACTATTTCAATCCACAATATACTATAAGAAGAGGACTGACATTTCCATGGTCCTTCATAATGTATTTGTTTTTAAAATAAAAATGGATGTAGATAAACTAACTATATATATACTCAATAGGTGGATCTTGCTAAGAATTTTACAATACCATAGGTCTATAGGTGGAGTTTTAGTAAAGAAAGTATTTCTTTTTAATAAAAAAAGGGTGTATAGATAAACTAACTATTTTTTTTATATTGAAAACAGTTATTCAATCCATTTTTATTTAAAAATATTTAATATATATCTTTAAAATATTGAAAAATTAATCTATCAACTAAAAAATACAAAATAATTTAAAAACACATAATCAACCTTGATACACTTCTTAAAATAATATAAAAATTTAAAAAGACTTCAATAAAACTCATCTCGTTGAATAGAACTAGTCGATATTGAGATAAATCTCTTTTTTTATCAAAATATGACCAACCAATAACCTTTTCTCTATTTCATCATTGAACACGTGAGATGTTTTTTCTTTTCTCTCAGACGTAGTGATTGAAATGTAAATATAATAAAGTCTTGGACTAAATCATATATTTTTCAAACTAAAAGGACCCAAAGAAAATTGGACAAGATCTTAATGCTAAATTTTTAAAAAAGAGCTGCTATTTTACTAAACTTACAATTTTGGTCCTCTCACTAACAATATTAAGCAAAAGTGAAAGGAAAACATACTTGGTCCATTATATTGTCTTCAAGGATTTTGATTAGCACACAGAAGAAGGAACCAGTGCCAAGCTGGTCGACAACCAGGAGACCTCCTGTCCTGCTTTGAGAGAAAGAAAGAATTAAGTGAAGTTCAGAGCAAAAAAGAATCAGTAAAAGGAAGCAAAGTATTCTATACGATGCCATACCAAGATGTCATACATACATACAGAAACTAGATGAACATTTTCCAAGATAAACACAACGAAATCGAGAACCATCATAAAGGGTAAGATCAACTATTAGCCAAAAACTAGATGAGAATATGCCAACTAGGTCCTGAGCAGCGACACACAAAATCAAAGAGTTACAAGAAGGTCCCATATGTTAGTCCCTCAAGCACGCAGTCTGTTTGAATCACACACTAGATTAATGACACCAGTAAATTGTTTGTAAAGCTCAATAAGATACTTTTAATTCTTTTTTCTTTTTTTTGAGAATTTTAATTCACGCTTTACTGTAGCTGGTAAGAACACAATGAGCAAGAAACTATGTCCTGAACTCTGATCTGATCAAGTCAAGAACTCCTGAGCAATATCAGGGTAAAAAGAGTAACTTGCACGAATTCTAGATGACATGTAATCTTGGAGAAAAGAAAAAAGAGAACATGGAGCTTACCTGGACCAACAAGATCTTCAAACGATGATCTGACTTAATCAGAACTCAGAAGGAGTTAGAGAAGCAGTGATGAACGGAGAGAGAATGTGGCATGCACAGCTACGAAAAGAATTTAGTGTAGCGTAGAAGAAAAGGAATTTATTTGAGTCAGCCAAAGGTTTTTCATCGTCAACGGTTTATAGACAAATAAAAAACATGGCATGTGTTGTTGTGTCTGGTGGCTTTTCGTGGCCCAGAAGGCTTCTCAATTCTTGACAAAAAATATCAGTGTTGGCTGCAATTCGGACAAAACATAAGATCACAATCGCTATCTAGTACTGGATTGATGGTAATTTATAATTGTTTGTTTTTGTATTTTAAAAATATTTTAAGAAAAAATATTTTTTTTATTTTTTTTATTTTAAATCATTTTAATTTTAGTTTTTTCAAATTATTTTGACGTGAAAAATATTTTTTTAAAAAATAAAAACAAATATTATTTTGATATATTTTTAAGTAAAATACATTTTAAAAAAATAATTATTACCAAACTTCAAAATACCCCTTCAGTTTTTTTTGGTGGTTTTTCATGACAATTTAATTTTTTTTTTTCATTACAATGTTATTCATTTTTTATTAAATTTTCCAATCTCAAAAAATATAGATAAAATGAAAAATGCATTTTAAAAGGGTAATTAATTGCTAACTGTTGAACAAAATATGTCGAAGAACATAAACCAAAAACAGAAAACAAAACAATTGATCCATTGATCCATTCAATGCCATTTCCAATTCTAGTATCTTACCAAACTCTACTTGTACAAAATGCATTCATGATATCTAATTTCAGGCGCCTGCCTTTTTCAAATTCCGCCTGTGTTTTGTTAATATAACCATGGGCATAACAATTGATAACAACCAGAATTTTATGAGATGAAGCTCCCTCTGTATCACTGAGTGAAACATTATCAGAAAATTAATAAATAAAAAATATTAATATAATATTTTTATCGATAAATTACAATAAATTTTACCAACATAATATTCTCTTGCTATATTTATCGGTAAACACCGATGAAAATATTTTATTGGTATATACCAAGAAAATTATAATGGGAAAAGAAGAAATTAAAACAAAGTAAAAAAGTACAAAAACATGTCATTTATACCGACACAATTATCCATTTGTAAACTCTTTGATAAATTGTTCACTTTTCCCTGACACTATTCATTATGTCAACTACAAAGAGTATTACTGATAGATTAATTTCGTCGGTATTTTCTAGAGAGCTCTGAAACTGTTCACTTCTCAATTGCATTGTTAATTACTATTCTTTACAGACAAAATCACCGATGGATTGAAAAATTGTCAGTGGCATTTAGGGGTTTCTGAAAATTTTCAATTAAATTGAAAATATAAATTAAATATTAGAAAAAGAATCACCGACGGATTGAAAAGTCGTCGGTGATATTTGGAAAGTTTGTGAATTTTTTTTATTAAATTAAAAATTTAAATTAAATATTATAGACAGAATCACCGAGAAAGGTCATTAGTGATATTTGGTGGTTTCTGAAATTTATTTATTAAATTAAAAATTTAAATTAAATATCAAACATGAAATCTCTGATTGAATAATTAAAAATATTAATATTTAATTATCAGTCGGTAAAACCATCGATAAAATGCTCCAATAAAAAGTCTAGAATCCCTCATTTTATAACAGATGCGCCTCCTCCTCCTCCTCTTCATCATCATCTTCTCTTCCTTTTATGTAAAAAACACCAACGTCCCTTTCTTTTTTTCTTTCTCTTCTCTTCTTCTCCACGCGTAGGTATATTGTAATATCCCACATTGGTGGGTGAGGAGTTGGTAGCGGCCTTATTAGTAGTGTTATTCAAATTAAGGATATGCAAATGAGTTCTAATTGGGTTTTAAAAGATTTACAAGCAAATTATAAGTTGATTGTTAGAATTCCTATGGATTCAATAGAAAATTTATATTTCATTCATATACATTACATGATCATCTATATTTCTTTTGTCAACATAATGATATGTTTACTAAGTTGTTAGTGTAATAGGTCCATCAAATGTTCAGGGAGATCATTAGTTTTTAGGACTCCACTTTGTTAAGCTTATGTAAATATTTAACTTAAGCATAATGGAATTAGCGTCATTGTGCAATATGTTTTTTTGTGTAAACCTTGATGTATATAAAAATCTTAGCTCAGTATATAGTAAATTAGTTATGTAAACTATGATATAATGAATGAACCAAAACTCCTTAGTTATCTTGTAATTAACCATTTTTAAATTTTTAAGAATACTTATTATGTTTTAAATTCTCTCTTTATATGTTACTATCCCTTTTTCTTTTAGATTTTATAATATGATTTGTCGGCAATGTTTTTATTAAACTTGTTCATAGGATATGTGTGTGTGTGTGTGGATTGTACGAGGTGTTGAATATTAATGATTGAAATAAGGTCTAGTTCGGAATTATGGGACCTTGTTATGATGGATTGAATGGGTAAATTGATAGTAGTCAATAACCTGGGATGTCCTATATACAAAGGAAACTCTACCAAAATTTTGGTAAAAATAAAAATTTACCCTCAAATTCAGAGCATATGTTGGGATCTTTTAGCGTTGATAAAATCAAACAGTCAGGATTGTTACAATAGAAGACTTAACATTTGAGGTGAAACTGGTAAATATACTCGATTGGGGTGAGAGGGAACTTCATAATACAAAAATCCCCATTGTTAGGATTCTATGGCGAAGCTCGCAAATCGAGGAAGAAACATAAAAGAGCGAATAGAAAATGAGGCGAAAATTTCCCACCTATTTATAGACTTAGGTCTATCACTCAAATATCAAGGATGAAATTTCTTATAAGGAGGGGAAAATGTAAACCCCAGTTGAAAATTAGGCAGACAAGCAATCTAAGTGCTTATAGAATAGATTTAACAGAAGTACCAAATAAGCATTTGAACAAACCAAATACAAAAAAATACAGAAATGTGAATAAAATATTATTGGGAGTGAGTTACTTGGAAGTAAAATTATTAATATGTAACTAAATGAAATTTGAATTCACCGGGTAAAAGTTTTATATAGACAAATGCCAAGATCTAGGAATTTTATCCTGATAACATGAAATTTACTATTTGGGATATAAAGGGAATTTGGTAAAAAGTTAGTGTGTGCGCGCACGCGCGCTCAGGCAAAAAAAAAATGATAGAAAAAGAAAGAGGTGGAAACTACCACTTACATGTGAGAGAGATAGAATTGTAAAGGAAACATAAAATCTTAAGAGAAGATCTTGAGGGAACATTAACTAAGCTTAGTGAGCATTAATCTGAAATTATATATGACGATAAATGTTCCTTGAGAAAAAAAGAAAGAAGGAATAATGTGAGACCACGACCTTTTGAAGCAGAAGGAGTTTGATGCCACCATCCAAGAAAGTGCCAGGCGATGACTTTCTTGAATGGCACCACAAGTCTTCTGAAACCGGTGGCTTATTAAGAATTATTTGGCTATTTACCTAATACTATAATGCCATGATTTAAGGCCATTGGACTTTTTCCAACTTTAAAAAATAAAAAAAGTTATGATGGATTGAATAGGTAAATTAATAGTAGTCAATAACCTGGGATGTCCTATATACAAAGGAAACTCTGCCAAAATTTTGATAAAAATAAAAATTTACCCTCAAATTTAGAGCATATGTTGGGATCTTTTAGCGTTGATAAAATCAAACAGTCAGGATTGTTACAATAGAAGACTTAACATTTGAGGTTAAACTGGTAAATATACTCAATTGGGGTGAGAGGGAACTTCATAATACAGAAATCCCCATTGTTAGGATTTTATGGCGAAGCTTGCAAATCAAGGAAGAAACATAAAAGAGCGAATAGAAAATGAGGCGAAAATTTCCCACCTATTTATAGACTTAGGTCTATCACTCAAATATCAAGGATGAAATTTCTTATAAGGAGGGGAAAATGTAAACCCCAGTTGAAAATTAGGCATACAAGCAATCTAAATGTTTATAGAATAGATTTAACAGAAGTACCAAATAAGCATTTGAACAAACCAAATACAAAAAAAATACAGAAATGTGAATAAAATATTATTGGGAGTGAGTTACTTGGAAGTAAAATTATTAATATGTAACTAAATGAAATTTGAATTTACCGGGTAAAAGTTTTATATAGACAAATGCCATGATCTAGGAATTTTATCCTGAGAACATGAAATTTACTATTTGGGATATAGAGGGAATTTGGTAAAAAGTTAGTGTGTGTGCGCACGCGTGCTCAGGCAAAAAAAAAAAGAGAGAGAAAAAGAAAGAGGTGGAAACTACCATTTACATGTGAGAGAGATAGAATTGTAAAGGAAACATAAAATCTTAAGAGAAGATCTTGAGGGAACATTAACTAAGCTTAGTGAGCATTAATTGGAAGGAAGAAAAATCAAGTAAAGGTGAAATGAAAAGGAGAGGGGAAGTTCGGCCAAGATTAAAGAAGAGGAGGAGTTGGAAGATTGAAATGGGTAGTATTTAGAGTTTAATTACTTGCTTGGTAAGCACTTCTAAAGACTTTTGATCTAATTTTGATGGCTTAAAGTTCTTAATTGATTGAATTTTTTAAATTAGGGTTCTTGAATAAATTTGGGGGAAATAAAAATTTATTGTAATTTTTCATGGGGAATAATGTGAAAATTAGAGTAAAGTGATTAAATTATTGTAATTGAAGTAAAAATTTTGATAATTAAATAGAGCTAGTGGGCGACCAATTATGGGAGATTTAATTAATGAATAAGGTAGTGCTGGAACTATTTTTCTTGAATATCTCTTTGCAACTTCTTAAATTTCATGGAGCACTTGTAATTGAATTGTTGGTCCCTATTACTACCATGAAAATCGAAGAAGGAATAGATGCCTGAGGAATATAATTGATTTGCTGGTCCCATTAGATTTTGTATGTAATAGAGTCATGCGACGTTAAAAAATTCTTGAGTGATGTTAAATTGGTGGCTAAAATCCATGAATTCAATAGGACTGTTACAAAAGATGAGATATTTAAGACAATAACAATTCAAATAGTAATGGTTAAGGTCTAAAACAATAACAGTTTAGGTCTAAGACAATATATGACAGGTTGGACTGAGCTATAACATGTGTCTTCTCCTCTTTTCTTCTTTTCTCTTCTTGATTTTGTTTTAATTAACATACTTTATGAATTTATTTTTTCTTTTCTCTTCTCAACTTTATTTGTAATTACATTAATGTGAGATTTTTTTCTTCTTTTTTTGTGTTTTTTTTGCATTATATTTGTTTATTTTATTTTTAAATTTTTATGTTCTTAATAATTGTATGAATGTTGTTGTGGGATTTCTTTTCATATGAAATCAATTTTGTTGGATTTTAGTTGGATTTTTTTTTTATTTTGTAGTTCAATTTCAATTAAATTATTTTATTTATTGCTAGATTATGGGTTTTGAAATAGGTTTTCTAGGTTAGGTGGAAAATGTTTTTAGTTGATTTATTTATTTGTTGGTCTTGTTTATTTTTTGTGTTATTTATTTGTTGCAAATTTATTTGAGTTGATTTTCTTCTACTTTTTTCCAAGTAGCTCAGTTCCTCGGTATTATAAGGTGTTAATTTATATTAATTTAATTATTTTCGACTTCTATTAAATAGATTTTTTTTAAAATATATTTTTTTAAATAATTATTGACAGTATTACAGAAAAATTAAGTCAGAAATCAATATATTCTAGAGAGTTGGAAAAGAATTATTGCAAATGTCACTATGCCACTGTTTTATCACTAACAGAATTGCATACAGTATTTTTATTAGTTATATGGCAATATTCTCAAGGAAAATACCGATAGAATGAAGCGGATAAAAAACAATTTAGAGCACTTTTCCCATCAACAAATTCATCGGTAATTTTATTATAGACAAATAAAAAATTATTGACGAAAGTTTAATGGATGGAGCATTTTTGTATGTGAGCCTATCGGTAAATTTATTACTGACTTAATAAGAGTATAAATACCAACAGAATTTTCTGTCAGTAGTGAAAATAAATTTAATACATTTGTAATGGTTAAGAAATAAGGGAAATATTCACGGATCGTTTAGCAGCCCTTTGATCAAATCAAGAACCTCAAAATTTGAAGAAAAGCTCACTAGATCACACTAATTTTGGAGGAAGAAAATCTGAAATTATATATGACGATAAATGTTACTTGAGAAAAAAAGAAAGAAGGAATAATGTGAGACCACGACTTTTTGAAGCAGAAGGAGTTTGATGCCACCATCCAAGAAAGTGCCAGGCGATGACTTTCTTGAATGGCACCACAAGTCTTCTGAAACCGGTGGCTTATTAAGAATTATTTGGCTATTTACCTAGTACTATAATGCTATTATTTAAGGCCATTGGACTTTTTCCACCTTAAAAAAAAAAAAAGTTTTCAAATCATGGGAAATTAGCCAACTATTAATCATTTAATTAGTTAACTGGTGACCAGGAAAAACAGAATTAGGACTATTTACTGAAATTTAATAAACTTTGATCAACTTGAGGTCATTGCCATTTGTATTTTTGTTTATTTCATTCCCACCGGGCTTGCCCGCCTGCCTTCTACACAAACTGTGAGCAAAGTTGATTGATTTTATTGCATCTCACGCATTCCAAAATTAAACTTTACGATAAATTGCTTAAAAAAATATTTTAAATTTAAAAACTTATCTTATTGGGTGAGGTCAAGAATGATTTTTATATTATATGTCTTATTGGATGAGGACTGTCCCCATATCTCTCCCTCAACCAGCTATTATATGTCTTCAAAAATTAAAAAAAAATCATCATACTCAATTCAAGAAAATAATAACTAACAAAATAAAATGGTTGAACGAAGATACTACGAAATGTTTAGCGCGGTTGTTGACAAACTGTTGCACCCCCTTTGGTGGTCTTCACTCGTCACGTGTCTCCTCAAACAACTCCATTGGGCAAGAGGTGTAGCCTGTAAGAAAAAAAATGTTGTAAGTTAAATATATTTATAAATAACAACAAATTAATTAATGATAGATTTCATTAAAATTAATCTTACCATCCACTTTGCATGTGTAGTGAACGGAACAGATCTGCCGGTATGCGTGGTCACCGAACCATGAATTTTTCAGTTCTGGTTGTCGGTACTAGACTGTGAGCATAGTGTGAACTGCTCAGACATCACGTGCTAGATATATTGTGACCATATATCCTCTGGGATGTATGACGACCTGAAATCCCTCCTAACCGTCAGGTCATTCTAGCCTTGTAAACCATTATCTCTAGTGTATTTTTTGGCTTTTTTCTACACTTTATACCAAAAATCACGCAACCTACTTCCATCAACGAATTTAATATGAGTTAATGACAATTAGATTTTAAAACATAATTTTTTAAAAATATATATCTTATTGCCTTTTATGTTACCTAGTTGCCGCGTAATTCTCTCACACCCTATCTCACTCGAATTTGTTCACAAATTATGTTATAAGTAAAAAAAAAACTAAAACCAAAATAAACTTACATTGGAAGGTCGTTCTTTCAATGTGCCTCGTACTTGTGGGTGAATTGACCCCGCTATGAAGGCACATCGCCTCTACACTATGAAACCGTGTTGAAAGAGGCAGCATCGCGAGTCGGTAAAGGTGCCTCTTCTTGATCAACACCAAAGGATAAGACATCCTCGCTACTAGAAGAATTAGTTGCAACTATATGCTCACGATGTGTTGTTGATTTCATTATATGCACCTACATAAATTGAACGAATAATTACATAATCAAATTTGATTATTTTAAAAAAAAATTCAGCAGCACCTCTCCTATACTGGAGACTACCCAAATTTTTCAAACCTGCAAATATTGACAATATATATGCCACAAATCAATTGATTTTATTTTATTCATACCAGAAATTTCATATTTTTTCAATTTCATCTCATTTTTAAAATGGTAATAAAATGTTTCTAACCGTAAAATAAATAAACAAAATCCTATATATAACCTAATATTTATACAAATTTAACAATTAAATAAAGAAAAAAAAATTAATTCTATATATTCAACTAACATCTATATAAATTCATCAATAACAATTAAAATTCATGGAAACAATCAAACACTTTATTATGCAATAATAGAGTAAAATTGAGATAAAAAAATTAAATTTAATCCTATATATTCAATTAACATTTTCAAGGAAACTTTAACAATAACAATTAAAATTCAACAAAATATTCAATTATTATAGCAATACAAACAATAAAATAGACAACAAATTAAACAAAAAAAACTATAAACTTTAGCAATGAAAAATGCTTACCTTAATTGTGTGTTTATTTCTAGACTTTATCTACTTACAATACCAAAAAAATATTTGTTAATAAAATAGAGAAAAGATGAAAAAAAAAAATCATTAAGTATATTGAATCACAATACATACCTTTTAATTTATTGAAGATGAAGATACAACTATAAAGACAGATTACAATGAAAAAAACAAGATGTTTTGAAAAGAAAGAGAGGAAAAAAACAGATGAAATGAAAGAGAGAAAAAAATGAACTGAAGGGGCTTCTAGTGGGAGTTATACTGTAATTCTTCCAACGAACTATTAAGTAATATTATTTTTTATTATTCCATTAGTGAATTCACTTTAAAATTTTGAATAGTTAGGGCACATGTCAATTTTCTAGTATCCTAAACCGAGAGGTTTCATCATAGACTTAGCAGCATAAAAGTTCTCTTTCAGCTTATTCTCTTAAGGGAAAAATACTTCTCGCCCATTCGATAATTCTGTCATAACCGACCTCACTCAACCCACAATCTGACTTGATGGTGAATACCTATGCAACGACCGATAATTTACTATGATTTGTGCACCTATCCCATAATGGTTCATTAGAATCTTTCAACATATCAAAAAATCTAGTCACGTTTGCATTAGGTTCTTCTTCTACGATTAACATTGACTGACATTACCTTGATTCATTTTCATTGCATCCATAACTATATTCTTGTAAGGATTATTATTATCATTTACAACTTCATGCATGTTGCTAGCACTAAAAGTTGACCCAACCATCCTTTTTACCATGCTTTCATTACGATCAAATAGTTCTCTGTGTGCATCCCAACACATGTAATCCTTCATGAACCCCTTGTGTAAAAGATGCATTGTTGTAACATTTAGATGCAGATACTTTTTATTTTTACACTTCCTGTATGGACACCAAATACTGCCTCCACTAAAATTTCTCGGAATACATGTTGCAAAATTAATAAAACCCTGAACCCCATTACAATAATCCATCCTCCACAATCCTTATGGTGAATTTCAATATATCCATGAACGATCATACATGACTTCTATCGAACCTCTATAAAATAATGATGACAACCTGTATTAATTAACTAAGTTAAGTAAATAAATTTGCAAAAATATTGGTTTAACTTGAGATTATCTAACAAACTAATTAAAACTTCTTTTAAATATTCATTATCAATTATCAACGTCTATACAAATTTATACATATAAATTTACGGAAATTACAACTCCGTAATAGCATTGATAAAAATTAAAACAGACCTGTTAAACAAGCTATTATTTATTTTATCACAACACATCTAATTGGGTAATTCAACATAAGTTTCAATAATTTATAAATAAATATAATTTTACAAAATCTAAAACAAACCATAATAAGTACAAAATTATACATTCATACTACAAGTTTGTTTGAGAAAAAACAATAAAACATGTACATACACTAACAAAATACATATACCAAAAAATATTAAATAATAATAAAATTGACATTTTAATGTTAGAATTAAAAAAAGATAGATTTACTTATAAAAAATGATAAAATCTACAATAAATCAAAAGACAGATGCTATGACTACAAAAGTTAAAGAAGGATGACTTGTGTTAAGAAGAGGGGGATAGTTTAAGGGGGGCGTTTGCAATTGGGGGGTGGGGCAGTTTCTTTAAATGCAAGGGTGGGGGAAGAAGGAGAAATATGGGGGTGGGGGGGGTCAACGTGGTGATATATTAACTTTTACCGATATCATCACCGATGAGAATATTTCATCGGCGGTGATTCCATCGATGATTTTTCCGGTGAAGGGGTCATGTCACTATACAGAGATCCCGGTTTGAATCCCCTAGTAATTCCATCGATAAAATTACCATCAAAAGCTTCCACGCCATCGACCTGTTTTTTTTTTTCAAAATTCTAAATATTTCATCTATACTAAGTATCGAGGGATTTACATCAGTCGGTAAATATTCCATAAATTACTAACAGAAAAATTCTGTCAGTAATTCCATTGGTTTTAGATGAATTTCTAGTAGTGATAGCAGGTGTGCCAGTTATTGTTGGCTTCCTTTTGTATCTCCAAAAGCATTCAATCACTGTTTTTAAACTCAGTCCGGTAGACGACCTGGCCCAAGGCCCGGGTCAACCCCATTTTTTTTACAAATAAAAGCGACGTCATTCTAGTAAAAAAAAAAAGTCAACGGGTTGCAACTAGACCGGATTTTTAACTATGCATTCAATAACGCCATTCCACTGATTCTCACTATTTATTTGATATGCTTAGACTTTGATTTTTTTAAGACACGGTATGGAAAGAGAGATTGGTGATAAGGGAGAATTTCATGATTCTCCATAATATACGCTGTAATCTCTTCTATTACTGTAATATTGCTAATGTATAGTTGTAGGATAATTACGCTATTAATTGTATCCTCATCTTTCCTATTATATAGGATTGTATAACTGTTGTTAGGTTAATATATAATGAATAATTATTGCATGATTTGTGTTTAATTTTTTCCATTTATTTTGATTGTTATTCTAGAGTTTTTTTT
>Ga0325405_1005710_pt1 | contig 12623 bp, 9 predicted proteins | sample PopdelMetagenome_21_FD_205663 | JGI IMG/M metagenome (GOLD analysis project Ga0325405, IMG submission 205663) | Populus deltoides microbial communities from Bellville, Georgia, United States - Xylem-Control-R2 | ecosystem: Host-associated > Plants > Phyllosphere > Stem > Wood/Secondary xylem...
TCACAGTGAAAATCCCACTTTGCCCTTCTGCTTTTTAGGACACAGAGAAAGGCGAGATGGTTTGTCTCCAAAAAAAAATCCTGCAGGGCGTCAGGTCCCATGGTATTTATATGCACGGCACCGAAAAATTGATGTGACATATTTTTTAGCAGATACGTGGGTAAGTTAACTATAAAGCTAAAAAACATGGGATTTTCACTCTCACAATTCACAGTGAAAATCCCACTTTGCCCTTCTGTTTTCTTTTCAAGATGCAGAGAAAGGTGAGATGGATTTTTTAATCCTACAGAGTGTCAGGTGACCTGATATTTATATGCATGGCACCGTAAAACTGATGTGACATATTTTTTAGTAGATATATTGGTAAAATACTACAATCAGTATAAAAGACCTGTATTGACAAAAATAAAAAATAAAAAAAAATCATCTCTGTAGAGTTCATAGATCTATTCACATGTTTGATGATTTAACTTGGTTTATGGGTCTAGTAAATTTAATTTTTTTCATTAATTTTTTGATTTCATCCTTAGATTTTGAGTTAATCAGAAATTTAATTTTGTAATTGGATTAGTTTTGCTTTCTATGAAATTATTGCGATATAAAAAAACATCTTGGTGTTATGTTGGTGTGCGATTTTACGATCGTCTAATTTTATTATTAGATAGTTAAATAAAACATATTTTTTAAAAAATATATATTATAATCCCAATGGAGTCCATACAGGTTTGGCGTGCTAGCCTTGGTTATTCAATTCACAGATTTGACGAGTTTACCCACGGACCATACATGCTTTTTTATTTTGTTTTTGATCCTTTAATTGTTTTTAATTTATTATTTTTTGATTTTGTTCTTCAATATTGTATTGGTAGGGAAATATAATGCATGGTGTATTTTTGTTTGCTTTTAATAGAATTATCATTGTTTAAAATAAATGTCTATTTTTAGGTTAATTTTCAATTTTGATTAGCATTTATTTTTATTATATAATTAAATAAAAATAGTTTGTAGAAAATATTATTAAACACAATATCGTTCATGACTCGGGTTGCAAGTGAATTGAGATCGATTTAATTTGTCATTGTCTCAATATTTTTAAAAAAGCTGTCATTTTAAAGTTTTTTTAAAAGTTAAGTCATTTTTTTACTGGCTATCAAGATTGCATTTGGACCCATAAAATCAATCGATTTAAGTCAGGATAAATCTCACTTAATTTAATTGGAAATTCTAGTTAGGCAAAAAGCTAAGTCAGGAGGTTCAAAGTTGACCTGTTTGGTAAGATTTAATAATAATTTTAAAAAAAATCCCTGTATTTTTAATTTTTTTTAATAATCTAATCTGCTTTGGACCCATAAAATCAATCGATTTAAGTCAGAATAGATCTCCCATAATTTAATTGAAAATTCTAGTTAGGCAAAAAGCTAAGTCAGGAGGTTGAAAGCTGACCTATATGGTCAGATTTAATAATAATTTCAAAAAAATCCCTGTACTTTTAATAATTTTTTTTACAGAGCGCAAACTGATAGACTGATATTTATCATATTTCACAGCACTCCAATACTTGGAAGTCTAGTGTCCAAGTAGCTGGGACTTCATAAATATGGGTGGCATACACTAATGCATCAAATTCAAAGCTCAAAACACATGGAGGCCGTAAGAGGATAATCTAGTATTACCTGGTATATTCTGATATGAAAGTCCCATGTTCTAATACGTGTGAGGTTAAAGAGATGGAGTTATGCATGTAGTTTAACACTAAATGCTACTCCTAATTATGAAATAAATGGGATTTAAAAGGTGGAGCATCGTTGCCGTTCTAGCATGTTTTGGGTTTAAAATCAAGAACTTGCTTAATCAAGTTTAATGTTGAACTTGCCTAGTTTCATATATATATATATATATATATATATATATATATATATATATCAGGTTTTGTTAGGTATTAATAATGATGCATAATTTTGTCAATCTCAAGGATATATTTTCTAATAGTCACTTTTTATATATATATATATATATATATAATAGTCGATGTTTTATATAAAAGCCAGTGTCAAAAAGACTTGGCTAACTAGAAAAACAAAAGTCATGTTTGTGTACATAAACAAAGAGAAGAAAGCTTTATACCAAACTAAAAAACTAAAAAAAGACTTTTAAAATCCAAATTTATCCGTTGTAAGATGCCTTCGGGCCCTATATAGATATAGGCTTGTAAAAAGAAAACTTTTGTTTATAGACATTAACCAAAAAGTCAATCTTTGAAGTCTAAGATGGAAAACACCATTTCATTCTAGATCCTTGTCTTGAAACACCATGTTATTTCTAGTTATCCAAATCTCTTAAAGAATTCCACAAGACAACGATAAAATTGATGGCCGTTGAAAACTCTCCGCCACCAAATAGACCCATTATAACAAGATGATCAATTGAATTTGGCATACACAACTGGATCCCAAACTAATTCATAAATCCACTCCATAGCATAGTCTTAAAACTCATTTTGGCCTGGCGGGTCGACCTGGGGCTGAAACCGGGCCAGATTCGAGAAAAAATAAGGGAAGTCAAAAACCTGGGTGATCCGGCAGGTTAACTGGGTGAGCCAATAAGACCCGATCAAAAACTCGACTGCAACCTGTTGACTATTTATTTATTTTTAATCAAAACGATGTCGTTTTGATTTATTAAAAAAATAAAGGTTGACTTGGGTGATCATATCAAAACCTGGTGAACCGGGCAAAACCTGTGACTCGATCCTTGGGCCAGGTTTATAAACTCCACTCCATATTTTCCATGGCTCTAAAAATATATAGGAACAAATGACTGGAGGATTTTGTTTCATAGTCACAAAATGGACAAGTCGATTGTTGATTGAATATGATATGTCTGTCGGCTAAGAAGTCCCTGATACATAAGCTGTCATGCATCAATTTCCAAAGAAAAACTTCAATCTTAGGAGGTACTAGACCTTTCCACAATAATGAAGCGACCAGAAACACATCTGGGAATATTATCTTGTCAATGGTGATACATACAGATTTAACTGTGTAATCACTTGTTGTATCAAGATTCCAACACCATCTATATATATGTAATTATACAATAAGACAACTTATGCCTATACAGATGACAAAAGATGTAAAGATTATAGCTCTATACCTCTTAGCTCTCTTTGCCACTATAAATTCAATCTTGGTGTCGCACCCTTGCGGCGGAGCGATGATCCTCGATTGATTTTGGGGTCTTTTGTTTTATTGTGAATAAGGGAGTCTCTACCTAGTATTATGATCACTAGGAAACCTAATTGCTCTTTCAGAGATTCTAAGGCAAGGGACTGGTTGCGTAAAAGGAAGGTATCAGCACCCCTAGTACGCCCTACCTAAGGTAAGCTGCTTGGTGTTTGGTTTGCCTTATAATTGCTATGGTGTTGGTGTTTTCCTAGGATACGTTTTGCTATGATGAACAAACTGGGACTGAAAATCTAAAAGGAAAGAACCCTTGGTCAATGTGGATCACACCCGTAGATATGTCTACAAAGTACCAAGGAGAACCAATGCAGATCTCTTGAAATCTGTGTTTGATTCAGACTAGATTTATTAAGATACAAAACCAAGAAGATTCCATGTGCTTTAAAAGCTCATTTTTTCCTTAGTATTTCAAGAGTTTTGCGACTCGTAAATCGCAAGGAGGACAAACCAAAATTTAGGAATCTAAGGAAAGTCAGGGCGCTTTAAAAGCCTATTTTTGCCTTAGTGTTCCATACTCTCACGGCTCGTAAATCGTGAAGTCAAAAATTGAAAGATGACTTATTATTCCTAGAAAATTATTTTGGATATTTACCACTGGGGGTTTCTTTATCCAAATATTAACAGTGAATAATAACAAGTTATTCCCAATAATATTTTGGATATTGATCCATTTAGAATTTTTTTTATCCAAACATTAATGGTGAATAATAGATGAAATCCCTCCAAAATAAGATTTTTGTATTTTTTGGAATATTGGCCAATACCTTTTGGAGGTTTACAAACATGTTGTAAAATCCAGAAATGCAAGAGAAATAATTTTTTATTGTGTTTAAGAAATCCATGCGAAAACACAATTTTGAAACTTCAAATATTTGTTTTTTTATATAAAAAAACGTTCAAAACATGTTAGGGTATTGACTATATGCAACACACAAGGAAACATTTTTATTTGATCAAAACATAAGCATCATAGTAATCACAAATAAAGACAACAAGTCATCACATATATTTCAAAAATCATAAGAACTAAACAGTTCAGCTAAAACAAAATAGGAGGAAAATAAAAAAGGAAAAATAAAAAAGGAAAGCCCTCTAAAGCCAAATCTCATCAAATAGAATTCGATCCATCAACTCACTCAGAACTTGAACATAGCCTGACCTATCATTTTCAACAGAAGGAAATAAGTCCATGTACATAGGAAAGCCACAGCTTTGAACCTCATCCTATAACAGAAACCGTGACTCATGCTCCCTCCCTTTTTTAATCTCAAGCACTGCCATGCTTGTTCGTGCAAAAGGAAAAAAACTTTGAACAACATGCCTTTACACTATGTATATGAAAGACTATAAATACAGACCAATGGCCAGCTACCTCTCTTTCCAAAGAAACAGAAATGAACACGTGAACCAAACACCTGCCAAAAGACCCCCCAATACAAAAGACCCCCTCTCACGTTTTTTTTGTCTTTATAGATAAAACTAAATCTATGTGGAAGACATTCCTATACAAATCTCAGTCAAGGAGGCACTGAGTAGAGGAGGGGAAGGATGATGAAAGCCCTTGAGGCTCACGGTCCCCCATGGCAACAAATAGAAAATATGCAACTCTAACATAAATGACATCTCTAACTCAAAGCCATTAGAGTAAAAGCAAATGAGCACATATAATTTTTATGTACAGGCAGAAACCGAAATCCAGAGAAAAGAAAAGAAAAAGGGTTGGAATCGAATGGACAAAAGATATCAGGTTTTGTTGGGGAATTCCGACTCCCCTATGCACGGACCGGTGGTGTACTGATAGTTGCTCAAAGGAGGCTAAACACACTAAGACACAATATTTAACGTGGTTCGGCAAAAACCACCTACATCCATAGGAGAGAGTCCATATTATTAGAGATAGAGAAAGGATTACAACACAATACATGGAGGAGAAGGATCACTTCACTCTACTCTACTCCCAGCTCTTCTTGTTGCACTTGCAGCTGCTGCAATAGCAGCAAGGCTGCTGTCATTGCAGCTCTCTCTTTCTCTCTACACTCTTCACATTCTCACAACCTTCTGCTCTCATTTGCTCTCTAAAATCTTGCCTCTTTTATAGGCATCCATGGTGTTGTTCCACTTGTTCTTTTGTCAACAATGGTGGCCACCAACTGCAGCTCACCTTCAACAATGGTGGCTGCCAATAGTTAATGGTTGGTGCCGTCCATTTGCTGCACATGCAATGGCAACAAACCCAACAGGTTTGAATATAGCCAGGAAGAAAAAAAAGTTGAAACTTATACCTGCTGCTTGCTAAAATGAAGTATAAATCGACGGGTAGTTCCTGCCTTTCCTTTGCCTTTGATGACCCGAAAAAACCTCCCTCTTGTGTCGTTGGGAGCTTTTCCAAACTTTTAAAGTTTTGTAAACTCTTTTTCAGCGAGACAGGGTAGACTACAGTCAATCTTCTCTCTCTATCTTGATATCTTTGTTTTTTTTTTCAACCTTACCCTCTCCTTTTGTGTCTCTGCTCTCTCCTTTCTTTTCTCTTCTTCCTCTGTTTTCTTTTTTGTTGTTGCCCTATTTTCCTCTCATGTTCCCCCCTTCGATGCTCTTTCCCCCCTCTTAGGTCATTAGAAGGGCTTATATATAGCCTAGACATATCTCTATTTAGGAAAGATTCAATGCATTAATTCTAGGATGCAAATCCCTACTGATTTGGAGTAAAAAAACACAAAAAAAACTTAAATATTATGATTCTGATGTCTGATTTCTTTCCAGTTTTTTAGAGGATGGTGTGGCTTTTTTCTATCCCTCCATAGGGCTAGCTGCTCCCTTTGAAATGAGGCAATAAAAACATGGTTGCAGCTCCAAAAATCAGGCGTGATGATAAAGGAAAAACAGTAGGAATTTGCAGAGAAAAAGGAAAGAAATCAGATGGAGGGTGCAACTGGAAAGTCTTATTTTCCTTATTCGATGTGGTAAAAATCCTGTCATTTATGATGATCCAGCCCCCCTCTCCAGCTTTCAATATCCTTCTTTAATTCAATCTCTCATTTTAGCACCTTTTGATTCAGTCCTTGGTCCAAAAAAAATCCTTTGAATTAGTCCTGCAAACTTGGGCTAGATCCTTCCCGCGGCAGAATTCTCTACCTTCACGCTACATATTCAAACGGGAATATCTTGAGCTTCTGATATTGAAATCAAGCGATTCAAAAGCCCAAATTTATCTATGCGTCTAGGACTACAACTTTGATGAAGGAGTTGAAGTGAGATAAAATCGTTTTAGAGAACAAAATCTGGCAGCAATCTAGTTGGTCAAAAAGGATCTTCAGGTCTAATTCAAAAACTGACAAATGCCGAGAATCCTGATATGACTGAGAGTATGATCGAAGAACAAATCAATAAAATTTGTGACGAAAATAGAGTATTTAGTGCAAAACTCGGGTCAGGATCCTTTGTACGGTAGAATTCTTTGCCTTCTCGTTAGATATTCAAATGGGAATATCTTTAGCTTCTGATATCGAAATCAAGCGATTCAAAAGCCCAAAATTATCTACTCGTCCAGGACTATAACTTTGATGAAGGAGTTGAAGTGAGATAAAATCATTTTAGAGAACAGAATCTGGCAGTAATCTAGTTAGTCAAAAAGGATCTTTGGGTCTAATTCAAAAACTGACAAATATCGAGAATCCTGATATGACTGAGAGTATGATTTAAGAATAAATCAACAAGATTTATGATGGAAATAGAGTTTTTAGTGCAAAAATCGGGTCAGGATCCTTCGCACGGCAGAATTCTCTACCTTCTTGTTAGATATTCAAACGAGAATATCTTTAGCTTCTGATATCGAAATCAAGCGATTCAAAAGCCCAAAATCATCTATGCGTCTAGGACTACAACTTTGATGAAAGAGTCGAAGTGAGATAAAATCATTTTAGAGAACAAAATCTGGCAGTAATCTAATTAGTCAAAAAGGTTCTTGATCTGACAATGTTGAGCATCCAAATCTGACTGAGAATCTTCCCTAAGAACAATAATCCCTAGGACCTAATAAAGGTGTACGTTAATTTTTTAACATGTCATGAGTGACAGAATATAGCTAGAATGGTCAAATATCATACGAAACCAAGTCAGAATTAAAGCCTAAGTTGGAAAAAAAAATTGCGATAGCAGCAGAACCATTTTTTTTTGCAAATTTTGAGGGATTTATCCAACCTTAAAAACTAGATAAAAAATAAATAAATTTAGCATTATGAAGACTCCTGATCAACCTATAAGAAAACCTGACGATTTTGGTAGCAAAGGGGAAGGATAAAAAAGAGTAGAAAACAGCTCAAACAAGGTTTTGAAAAAAAAAATTTCTTTCTCTACTTTTGTCAATTTTCTAGGAAACATGAGCTACACTCCTACACTCGGTTCAAAACGGGTATACACTATCTCCAGCATGTGGGGTCCAGAATCGAGTAACAACATTTGGGACCAACATATCATAAATTGTTGCCATCAGTTTTGAATTTATAATGTAGAGGCAAGAAAATGTCCCCTTCATATTCCAATAATCATTCCACTTATCAGCCCAGAATTTAACTGTTCTCTCATTATCCAATTTGAAAATTATTCCTCCTTTCAATGCCTCCTAAACACCAATTATATTGGTTATCATTATATTGATTCCATGCCATACTGATAAGGCAATTCTAAAATAATTTGGAAGACCATTTTCAAAATTAATATGATGTATCTTTATAACAATTTCCTTCCAATCTCCATTAGTCTAATCCCTTATCCTTCATATCTATTTAAAAAGCAATGTTCTATTCTTGCCATCCAAAGATCCCGCCCTTAGGCTTCCTCTTTGTTTTTCATTTACTACTTGAGACCAAGACATCTTGCATAGTATCCTTTTATCTGATGCACTAGCCTACAAAAACCTGTTTTTAAGTTTGATCACCATTTTTATCACCTCATTTAACATAAGGAAAATGAATATATAGTAAATAGGTAAAGCAATCAAGACATATTTTAGAAGGCTAATTCTACCTGCCATGTTTATCATCACAATTAGAAAATTAGCAAATACAAACGAAAACACTAACGAAATTTTTCATCAGTATATTGCGATAACCTTTACCGATATAATTTTTCATCCATGTATCCATCGGTAAACATTGACAGAAAAATTTCCTGTGGAAAAATAAGGAATGAAAAAAAAGGCAAACAATACGATGACATGTAACTTGTACAGACAACAATGAGCATGAAGTTGCAAATGACATGGTTATGGATGCGATGAGAATAAATCAGGGTCATGCTAGTCAATGTTCAATCATAGATGAAGAACCTAATGCAAACATGGACAAGTTTTTTGATTTCTTGAAAGATTATGACGAACCATTATGGGATGGTTTCACAAAACACATTAAATTATCAGCCATTGCAGAGGTGTTCACCATAAAGTCAGATCATGGGTTGAGTGAGGACGATTATGACATAATTGTAGAATGGACGAAAAGTATTTTACATGAATGGAATAGACTGAAAATGAATGTCTATGCTGCTAAGTCCATGATGAAACCCCTTGGTGTTTCATCGGTCTAGGATACTAGAAAATTGACAAGTGTCCAAACTTCTGCATGTACTACCTTGAAAATACAAAGTTGACCGAGTGTAGAACAGGTAGACATTCTCGTTATAAACCCAGAACTGATAGGGAAAGAACTCTTGTTGCACACAGAAAACTTAGGTACTTCTCAAGCACATGTAGACTATAGAGATTATTCATGTAAACAAAAACTATTGAGTATATGACATGATGCCAATTTTATGATACGGTAGATTGAGAGATGATGTATCCTTCTGATGTTGAAGTCTGGAAACACTTTAATAGTGTGTATCCTCAGTTTTTAGTAGAGACAAGGAATGTGTGTCTTGGGTTATGTACAAATGAATTTAATCCATTTGGGTAATTTGATGCTCCTTATTTTTATTAGCTAATGTTACTCACGGTTTACAACTTGCCACTGGAAATTTTATCTTGGGTTTATGTTTTTATCTATGATCAAACCTGGTCCTAATAGTTTAAGTCGAAAAACAGATGTTTATCTTCGACTATTTATTGATAAGTTGAAGTTGTTGTGGTCATCCGGGGCTTTGATTTATGATGTATCGAGGAAACAAAATTTTCTGATGAAGGCAACTTTGATATGGACTATTAATAATTTTTGGAATGATTTCTAGTTGGAGCACTCATAGAAAACTAGCATATTCATATTGTATAGAAAATAACAAGGTATTCACACTAACAAACGATGGTAAAACATCTTTTTTTTACTGTCACTGATGGTTCTTGCTAATAGATCACAATTTAGAAAGAACATAAAAGACTTCTTTGCTAGTAGAGTTGAAAAGGGATGTTGCACCGCTGCTTCTTTTCGGTGAAGAATTGTATAATGTGGTGTTAGAGTATGGTGACATTGTCTTTTGTTTTTAATTTGGTAAGTAGAAGTTTCATGATTTTAGTTTGACCCATAATTTGATAAAACGAAGTCTTTTTTAAGGAGTTTTCTTATTGGAAGACCAATCTCTTCTACCATAACTTTGATGTCATGCACATAAAAAAGAACATGTTTCAAAATATTTTCAACATGGTTATTTACGTGAAGAGGAATGTCATAACCCATTTTGGGTTAGTCCCCAATTCACATTTTTTTCTCTCTTAAAAAATAAAAACAAAAAAATCAAAAAATATAATAGTGAAAAGAGGATGCCAGAACGCTCAAAAAAATGGTTAGAAATTGGTTGAAGAGGTTCAAAAATACAAAGATTAAAATTTAATGATATTTTATTGACTGATGAGAGCCCTGTTGACAAAGAAAATTCAATTTGAAGAAGAAAAGTCCAATATCAGATGTTTATGGACTCAATTAAATTTTATTGAAGGTTTAATTGAATTTATGGAGGGTTTGATTACAAGAAAAATTGATTTTGGAGTTAATTTGAGCTTTAATTGGAAGAAATTAATGTTCTAGGGTCAAATTATAATTTTTGAGAGTTAATTTGGTCAAATCAAGGGCTTAATTGTATAAATATTGAAGTTTGATGATCAATTATAGACTTAATTGAAGAAATCCGAAACCAAGGACCAAACTAAAAAAGACACGTAAATAGAGTGTTTGTAATTAAAATCGAATCAGAGGTCAAATTGAAGAAATTAGAGGTTTATTGATCAATTGAGGGTCAAATTGTACTAATTCAAGATTAAGGATTAAAGTGAAAAAGACGGCCAGCTTCAGGGCCGCTGTTAGATTTTTGGTAGGGATGCAATTGCATTAATTTTAAAATCAAAATTGCAATTGAGGACTCGTTTGAACAAATCACAAAATGAGGACCAATGTAAACTCTGACATGTTTTTTTGTCGTCTTTCACTTTTAAATAAAACGAAGCGTTTTGTCCAGAACAATATTATTTTTTTTATTGGCATTATTTTTTTTCATCGTTATTTTTCTTTAATTTTGTGTTCTTAATAATTTTACGAGTTAATAAATGTGTTAAATTTTAGTTACTATTGAAATAGTTTTTGCATTATGTTGTTTAATTTTAGTTATTTTTTTAAAATTTGTTGTTTAATTTCAATTAAATATGTAGGATTAATTTTAATTAATATATTGTATTTATCCCAAGTAGAATAATTTTTTTAAAATTTAGGATTAAAAATATAATCACTTATAAATAATTGTGTTGAATTTTAATTGTTATTGTAATAAGTTTTGCATTATTTTATTGAATATTAGTTGTTTTTTTTTTCATTTTTGCTGTTCAACTTCAATTAAATGTGTAGGATTAATTTTAATTATTATTTGTAATTTTTGTTTATTTAGAAAAAAAATTATAAATTTAGGATTAAAGATATTATCACATAGAAAATGAAAGTTTTCTACAAAATTAAGTTATGCTAAATTATTAGAAGAAATTGAATAAAATCAATATGTTTATGATATATATGTTATGTATCTGCAGGTTTAAGAATCTTGAATAGTTTTCTGTATAAAGAAGGTGTTGTCAAATTAAAAAAATAAAAATCATTTAATTTTTTTATCTATTAATTTTTTTGTAAATACTTAGGGGGAAATCTATCCATTAATTGTTTAAGAAAATATTAAAAAATACATGAAAATCAGAAGTATTGTTGTAAAATCTTTTCCTTGAAACAAAAGCCCCCTTTGTTTCCCAACCGACGACAAAATAAAAGCTGCTAGCTGCCTCGCCATCGCCACAACGGCAGCACATCAATGCCCCCCTGTGCTCACCAATTTTTTCCCTCCCATTTATACAATAAATGCTGCTCTCTGATTCACCATTGCCATAAAGATTCTACATTAACATACTGTTCAATTCTCTAATATAGTAATTCCTTACTATAATGTTTGTTTTAAATTTAATTAATAAATAAATTGGATTTATATATTTAGATATATAATAAAATTCAATTCAATTTATTTTTTATATTATCATCATTAATTTCATCTTATTTTTTCGAAGGCTTTTTAAAATAAATAATTATTTTTGAAGAATTAGTTTTAACATTATTTTTTAATTAGAATTTAACCTTTAATTTTAATGAATTGAAATAATTTAATATAAATATCAAAATATCATTCACGCGTATTACAAATGGGTTATAAAATCTCTATTTTTAGAGCATGTTTGGGAATGTTTTTAAAAATTTTGATAATATGATTTTTGCTTAAAATATTTTTTTTATATTTTCAAATCATTTTGATATGATGATATTAAAAATAATTTTTAAAAAATAAAATTTTTTATTTTAATATATTTATAAGTAAAAAATACTTTAAACTGTTATCACTACTATAAATCTAAAACGTGAAGTAATCTCAAGATGAATATACATGGAAAAGCACAAATAGTCACTCGATTATCTATATTTTGAGATTGTTAAATGGATTGGTTCCAAGTAGGTGGGGCTAAAATATTTCTATAATCTAATTGAATTTGATAACTGAGTTTGGATTTCCATCCAAAAAAACAAAAAACTTTAAATCCTCATTCTTATGTTTTGGTACTATTTTTTATTGTTATTTTTTATTATTTATTTATTCCATATAGAATATATTCACTAGTATTTTATAATATATTTGAAAAGGAATAAAGAATAATGTTTTTTAATGTAACAAAACATTATATTTATGAGTTGAATCATGTTTTTAAATAGTAAAGTTAAGATCTTAAGAAATCTAGAATTAAATTAATTAACAACTATATAAAAATCATATAATTAAGTAAATTATATTCTATTGTTCCAAAAGCACGGTGCAGGAAACAACACGTAAGTCTCAACCGTGCTGGTTGACTTGATGAGATTTTTAGAAAATAAGACT
>Ga0325405_1005712_pt1 | contig 12621 bp, 4 predicted proteins | sample PopdelMetagenome_21_FD_205663 | JGI IMG/M metagenome (GOLD analysis project Ga0325405, IMG submission 205663) | Populus deltoides microbial communities from Bellville, Georgia, United States - Xylem-Control-R2 | ecosystem: Host-associated > Plants > Phyllosphere > Stem > Wood/Secondary xylem...
ATTATAATGTTATTTGTTAATGTGTATAAAAAATATATTTTGTTGTCATGTCTGATATTTATTCTATTTTTTATTAATTTCAGATGTTAATTTTCACTAAAAATAAAATTTATTCAAATTAATTAGGATGATAAATAGCACAAACTATTTATTTTTTGTCAGATTATTGGTATTAATTATCCTTTAATTTATCCTCGCACTCATAAATAAAATTACACCCTCATAAATAAAATGACACTGTACAACGTCCTGATAGGAATATATATATATTTTTTTATGTAAAAGGTACACTCAAGAACTCAGAGGAGGGCAAAAGTGCAGTGAGAAGGACCTCGAACAGATCATGACTTTCACCAATCAGGTGGTTTTCATGTTCAAAGCACAGAACGTTTGTCTAATTTGAGGTAATGATGGGCACTCCCCTATAGATGCATGCACGCCGGCCGTTGTATAAGCATGATGAACACAGCTATTCAAGCAAAAACAAAGTAGTATTGTAGCTAGAAATAATTAACCTCCACTCAGAAGAAAAGGCGTTGTGGCTATTCAATATTTTGTCTGAGTTGCCAATTATGATTCACGCGGAGAAACTAAGGGAGTAGTTGGAGGATCATGCATGGCTCCGTTCAAAGAGAGAATTTAAGAACAGCATCACTGTGGAGACTTTCTAGCTACATTCATGGAGCTCCATGATTACATCTCATGGCTGATTTGGCACGTAGTTTTTTTTGCTCTGTTTATCTTTTTGTTTTAAAAATATATTTTTTATGTTTTCCATCAAATTAATATTTTTTGATATTTTCAGGTCATTTTGATATATTAATATTAAAAATAATTTTAAAAAATTAAAATAATATTATTTTAATATATTTTTAAGTAAAAAATATTTTAATAAATAAATGCAATCATACTTTCAAACATCTCTTAAAAATTTTAATGACAATAAGCGATTTCTCCCTTAAAGTGTAGTATATGATTCTATATACTGTTAATTTTACACTTAACTATGGAATTTAATGTAAATATTGATAGAATGAGAAATATAGACGGTAAAAGGATAACAAAGAAGCGGAAGTGAGAAAATTAACTGAAAATAGTTGAAAACAACCACTAGAAATTAGTCGAATTGAATTGTTTTTGATAGTTTTGGTTATTTGAATATTAAAAAAAATTGATTCAATTTTGTTTTAATTTTAGATTTTAGAAATTGAAAACCCAAATCAAATTGAAACAACCTATTATAAATTAAAAGGTCAGATAAATCAAAATTGATAAAAAAAACCAGATAAAGACTTATTTATTTAAATTATATTTATTTAATTTTAATGAATATAGAATTGAACTCATCGGTCCGGTTTTTTCATCTGGTTTGGTTTTTTTTTTCTTCACTAAAACCACACTATTTAGCTTTTTAGAAGGTAAATTAACATATAATAAAACCCATTTTTATATTGGAATTGTCCCCTACATATTTAACAGATTGATGCCCCCTATTTTCTTGCACTTAAGCAATTGGTTCTTGGAAATTCAATGAATGTATGCCCCTTTGTTATTCAAAGGAGAAGGAAATTTCAATTAATTTGACCAAATATGCAACCGGCCAAATTTTTTGTTTTGAGCGGAAAAAAAAAACAAAAACAAATATATATTACCGAATATAAACATGTTTCATATGTATCAATTTTTCTATTCTAAATATTGAGATTTATCCGCATTGAATAATACAACGATTCGATGGAGTTTTTCTTTACTTGTTTTTTTCAATTACGCAGGAGAGAAGTACTGATGTTACGTATAATTCTACTCAGCCATTTAGAATTAAAATAATCAACGTATCAATTAACAAAATCTGAGAATAGATCATCAATTCCTTATTATCGTTTCTATAATTTTTTAAATAATAATTAAACAAAATCTATGGTATGGAACTTGATTGGAATCTTGTAACGCGGGTCCTAGTATGTAATAAATAAATAAATAATAACCAAAATGCTCTCATAGTAACAGCTTAACATCAAATGATTTACTTTTTTATAATCTTAGGTCTTATCTTTATAATTGATAATCATTAAAGATTTATATGGTCCGTTAATTTTAAAATTTATAAAATTAGTTGAGATAAAAAATAATAATAAAAAATAATAATTAATTAATACTTCCATGTTCATTATTGCTTCGAAGACCCTACTTGACACGTACACAGGAAAGGGACTTTAAGGAAATTTCATGAACGGTCGACCTCTAATAAAATGTAAGTTATTGATCTGACATCCACTGGACTTTGAAATATTCACATGCTAAAGATTGTTTTTTTTTAATTATTTTTATTTAAAAATATATTAAAATAATATATATAATTTTTATTTTTTAAAATTTGCATATTAAAATAATTTTAAAATATAAAAACATTATTTTGAAGTTAAAAAAATTTCAAATAAAAAATAGAACCGTAATAGTAAACATATCATTAATAAGTTAGGCTAGTATTTTGGGAAGCAAGGATAATAATATGATAAAATTATCTCCTTCTCTCTCAATTTTTTTTTTAAATATGAAATAATTTTGCTAATTACTTTTTATAATATTATAAATTTTGCTTGAGAATGAAAGAAGTATCAATAATCTAAAAATAATCTCAATAATATTGATCATTTTATCATTCAGTATTTTGTTCACTTAAAATGGGAAATGTGAAAAATTGATAATATAATTTTAATTTGATTTTCAATTTACCAATTTACCAACATCTTAACTTTAAATTTGAACTTCCAAAAAAAAAATAAAATTAAAGCTTCTATAAATGAGTAAAATAATAATCTAAATTCTGTAATAAACCAATCAGAATTCTTAACTATATATTATTTGATTAATTATCCATCATATAATAATTTGTTTTTTCCTAATCACTTCTTTCATTTATTAATAAGCCTAAACAATTCCAAAGCAACCCATGGCAGCGCTTCATTTGCTATCACACCTTTTCCGTAACCCACACACGTGCTCTTCATTTACTCGCTAAAGTTCACCAAGTCAGCTTTCCTCACCTGCCTTGCGCCCTAGTCGCCACCCACCACCCGCCACCTACTGCTAATCTAGATAAACTTCGCTACAATGAGATAAAGCCACGTGATAGTCGCGAATTCATTACTGAACGTGAAGTACAATTGCAAAACGTGAAGCAAAAATGTTTTAGATCACGTATCCATGGTATAAATAAATAAATAAATAAATAAATAACAGCACAATTATACAAAAATACGACGACTTTTAACTCTCCTTCTTTTCCCTATCTTTTTAATAAACTATAATCAGAAATATTTATGTCACAAATAACGATTTATTTTTATTTTAAACTTATCCTATTATAATTAAATTCCTATTTCTTCTTAAAAAAGTATGAAAAACTTTATATTTTGTATCGTAATTTGTGGAATCAAAATATGATTAGAATGGATTTTGAATTTAGATTTTCTCAATTTAATCTTATAAATTAAAAAATTAAAAAAACCGATTGTATGTAAAAATTTAAAAATTTAATCTAATTAATTATTTTTATCAAAACAACCATTTTTTAACAAGTTATTGACCTAGCCAAGATTGTATTAAATTAAAAAAAAATCATTAAAAACTCAGTTAAGTTAACCTAACCAAGATTATATTAAATTAAAAAAATAATTAAAAACCCAGTCAAGTTAAACAGTTATATTAAATTAATATTTAATTTAATTTAATTAAAAATATTAATCAATCCAAGAAACGTTTAATAACTGTATAAAAAACTAGCTAAATATATGCATAGTAAAATATTTATTTTCCTTTGTCAATTGGCGAGCACGGGAAAAAAAAAAAAAAAAAAAGAGGTTGCTTAACGCCACCCCAAGGCAAGACCCCCAAACTCTCCCACGCAACCAACGACGAAACAAACCTCCCACCACCATAAGTACTCCATACAACTATCTCTGTTTTTCTCTCTCTAACGAACCCCTCACTTTCCGATTTTTTCTCTTTCTCTCTCCTACCCAAACTCCCACGCAGCTAAACCTCCCAACAGACAAAAACTAACTCCTCTTTATCTCACAATGAACTCCCCCCCCTCCTCCTGCTCCTCCGCACTCACTCACTCCACCTCTTCTTCCAACACCGACACGCCACCCTCCCCCTCCGCCGCAGTCTGCCGTGCGCTACTATTAATCCAATCTGATGATTTGAGTTTGAAAATAGAAGCGGCGAAGGAGATAAGAAGGTTAACCAAAACTTCTCAGAGGTGCAGGAGGCAGTTAGCTGATGCTGTTAAGCCACTGGTTTGTATGTTACGAGTTGGTGATGATGACTCCGTTGAGAAGGAGTCGGCTCTCTTGGCTTTGCTTAATCTTGCTGTAAAAGATGAGAAGTATGTGATCCTTATCTTTCTCTATCTTTGTGTGTGATTTTTTGGGCAGTTTTGTAATTAAGTGGGCTCTTAGTGATTTTTCTGTAAATTTCCTCTGTCATGTGGTTTCTGGAATTTTTTTTTTGATTGGATTGTGTGTGTTTTTTCAATTACTTTTAAGGTTTAGGTTTTTTTTTGAAATTTCTGATTTTTTTTGTTATTTTTAATTTTATTTTTATCAAAATAAGTTTCTCGTTGTTTTTCTATTTTTTGTGGGTCTGTTTACTAATTAATTGGATTTACGGGGGTTTGTTGCAATTTGTAGAAATAGGGATTTTTTTTATACCTTGCAGTGGTTAAATTTACATTTTACAAGAGTCAAGGTGAAACTTGTTTAAAATTTTATGAATTTTTCTTTGAATTGTGAAAAATTGATGCTTTTTTCTAGAATTAATTCAATTATTAAGTCTGATGAGGGTTTAGCATCTAGATTCTGTTTTGTCTTTAATTTGGAATTATGAGGATTTTGTTGTGAAATTTGAAGCTTACAAATCGATGAGGGCTTAGGTGAAATAATTTTTTGTTTAGGGTATTGTTGTAGAATTATCAAAAAAATTGATTGCTGTTTGTGGGGATTTTGATAAAGATTGGTTCTTTGCTTGAAGTTGAAGATGGGATGGTGACCCTGTTTCACTTTCTTTAACTTTTAAGATAAGATTTTCCTTGGATTCCTCAATTTTTGATGTCCAAAAATCTATGTAGGTACTGTAAGCATAAAGAATCTATTCTTTTTCTTTGGTTGCCTTTCTTCTCTCTTTTGCATTTGATTGGTTACTTTGGATTACTGGGACTACTTTGACATTTGGGATATTAGTTTATCCAATTCGAGGAAGTTAGTTTATTTTGCTTTACGGGATATTGTAGAAGGAGGACTATAACATGTGGAAAGAAAAGGGCCAAATTAAAAAATGGTAATTTTTGTACAATAATATATTTTTAAAAAATATATTATTTTCTGATTGTTGAATGATATAATATGTTTGTAATAGTGCTTAGATATTTATTTGTTGGCGGGTTTAGAATTTGTTGGTGGAATTATTAATGAATGAAGGCTTTAGAAAGAATTTGATACTTTTATGGTTGGAAATTAAAAGCTATTTGATTGGAGGGGGTGGTGGTTTTTGATTCACATGTTGATCTTTATCTTTTTTGCCTTTTCACTTTTTCTCTTATCTTCTTTATGAAGTTATCATATGATAATTATGGGTTCTTGGTTTGGTGGTGGGTGAGGGGGAGGTTGCATAACTTCTTGGAGAGGGAAACTTATGTTCTCTTTCTTTCTTTCTTTTTTCGAAGTGTTTCCCTTTCTGCATGTGCCAATCTTTATTAGTAAAGACTGCTGGTGTTACTCTTTTATAATCCTAATTGAGATTTATCTTCTTACTTTGAGGATATGTTGAATATATTGGCTTTGGTGTAATATGAGGAGGGAAAGGTGAATAAACTATCTGAATGAATTTAATTGTGGACTTAATTACCTCTTGGGAGTTGATGTGAGAAAAAAGGAGAAAAAAGGATAAATTTCTCCAGGAGAGAGAGCTTGGTTCTTATGCATGCTTTGTCCTTGTACTTTTCTAGTGTAGTCAGCCTTCTTAATGAGCCTGTATTCTGCAAGATTTTCTGCGATAGGATATTGATACCATTTGGTTCTTATGCATGCTTCGTCATTTCACTGGTTGTTTAGCACTTGGATTGGTAGATATCATTAGCAATTGGACTTATGCTGCTGCCTTTTGAGTTTGAACAAGGAAACTCATACATTATGGCTACCATTTAACATGTTCCCCATCTTGTCTTGGGATCTAAAAGGTCTGTTTTGGTTGGCTCTGTGTTCATAGGGCTCTTATTCTGCTACACCTTGATTATGCTTGAAACAAACTCAAATTCATTTGGAGTCTTTGCAAATGAGATACATGCAAGTGATGGTATAGGAGTAAGGTTGTTTACACCTTGATTATGCTTGAAACAAACTCAAATTCATTTGGTTAAGGTACACTAGTTTACAATTACAATTTTAACCTTTTCCTGTTGTATTCTTTTTCTCCACATGAATGTTTTCATGGTTTTGCTTCGTGTTTTGTATGACGTACTTTGTGACAATGTCTTCAAGGTTGAAGCTATTTGTAATGTATGATTTTTATTTTGGTAACAGATTCGTTATTAATTCGGTGATTGATTGTTTACTTTCTATATTTCTCTGCCTTATCTTGCAGGAACAAAATCAGCATTGTGGAAGCTGGAGCTTTAGAATCCATAATTAGCTTCCTTCAGTCACAAAATTCAATCTTGCAGGAGTATGCAACTGCATCTCTTCTCACTCTATCTGCCTCTACCATTAACAAGCCAGTTATAAGTGCTTGTGGTGCCATTCCTCTCCTTGTTGAAATCCTCAGAAATGGCATCACACAAGCCAAAGTGGATGCTGTAATGGCACTTTCGAATCTTTCAACACGCTCCGATAATCTTGACATAATTCTCAAAACAAATCCAATCCCTTCCATAGTTAGTTTACTAAAAACCTGTAAAAAATCTTCAAAAACAGCAGAAAAATGCTGTGCTCTCATAGAATCTTTAGTTGGTTTTGACGAAGGTAGAATTGCATTAACATCTGAAGAAGGTGGAATCCTAGCTGTTATTGAAGTGCTTGAAAATGGGTCTCTCCAAAGTCGAGAGCATGCAGTTGGGGCATTGCTAACCTTGTGTCAGAGTGATCGTTGTACATATAGAGAACCAATTCTCAGAGAAGGTGTGATCCCTGGACTACTTGAGCTTACTGTTCAAGGAACACCCAAGTCTCAGTCAAAAGCTCAAACACTGTTACGCTTGCTGAGAGACACTCCATACCCTAGATCTGAACTTCAACCAGACACATTAGAGAACATTGTGTGCAACATCATCTCCCAGATAGATGGAGATGAACAATCTGGTAAAGCAAAGAAGATGCTTGCTGAGATGGTGCAAGTTAGCATGGAACAGAGCTTGAGACATCTACAACAAAGGGCTTTGGTATGTACACCTACGCCAAATGACCTTCCTATCAGTAGTTGCACTTCTGAAGTATCTTCAAAATGATTGTTTTGGCCAACAGTTTTTTACTTCTTTACTTGTGGGGTTCGTGAGACAAGTTTTCCTCGTAGAAAAGAGGGGGAAAAAGTATAGTGAAGAATGCCAGTCCAGGCCGTTGTCTAGGTATCAGGTGACTGGTGAGTGTCAATAATCTGGAAGCTGTATGACGTTGAAAAATATAGTTTTGTAGTTTCAAAATCAAAGAAACTTGGCTTGTATAGTTACTATTGTACCGAATGTTATACAATCAGTACAGTTTCCTCTCCCTTCTATTTTTGAGCTTTGTCCTGATTTTCTGATCTAATCCTCTGTATTAATGATTTGGGTAGACCTGAAATCAAACCATGTGTCTGACCAAGAATAGAATTCCTTGATGATGACATCGAGACTGGTAGCCGACTAGGGTGACTTATTATTCAAGATTCATGGACATGATGTCAACGTCAATCCAGTGCATGTTAAATTGATCTTTGCTTCTGTTTGTTCCAAAAATTTCTTGACTCGATTCCTCTGGCTTCTTGGTTTGTTCAAGAATTTTTGGAATCGTGGTAACATGATTTCTTGACAAGTTAGGTAAGATAGGGAAAGTAACCTGCTAGGAATCATGGAGGGGGAGAATCCTACTGAAAGCGTTGAATGGTTATTACCTGTCTATACCTAATAAAGCAGTCATATCACTTATAACAGCTCCTTTGTTTTCTTCGATTTTGGGTTGTTGGATGCAAGTTTGAATCAGAACCTGCCATTTTGTTAGCAAATTAACTAGCATCATAATTACGGCTTACTTCCATGGTTACATTTCTTATCAAGAGGAATGCCAAAGGCAGTTTACCTTCGCAGTCTTACCTTGGACTTCCAGCTCTCTCCTAGCAACTCAAGTCTCAAGTCCAGTACACTGCCTTGCCGAGCTCTCCTTGGATTTTTTATGATAACAAAACCAGGAGGTACTGTTATCACTAACAAATTTGAGTGTGCGGGCCTTCTTTTGGACAGAATCAACAAATTCATTTGAGTTATGGACTGGAAGCAAGTGTGAGGCTGCCCTTTCAAGCGCACCCTCTTAGAAAGGGGAAAAAAAATCCCAACAAATACCAAAGGCTGTATGCTTGCCTATATTCACTACTGTCAGTCATCTTGATTCTCTCCTTCAAGACCAGACCAAAACTTTAAACTTCAATTGAGATCAATTGAGCCATACTTTCATACTTTACCCCAATTACTTGAATGAAAGAGAGATACTCTTTAAAAGGAAGAAATTTGTAGGAGCTTGAATACTTGTAACTGGTATACCACTATTGTGCCAAATACAAGGACCAGACTGCCTGAAGTGTATTTACCAGAAAATAAGTAAACGATGTAAGAAAATTAGAGTAGTTTTATATCTGTTTCTATCTCTTGCTTATTATATAAAAAAAAAAAACTAAAAAAATTAGTAAAACACCGTGACCCAAGACATATTTAATTGTTTATTAAAAGAGTAAAATAATATTTATGTTTTTATAAAAAAACTAAACAAGCTTGCAATTGAGGGTAAATCCGTCTTTTTCTAGAAGATCTATTTGACATTGCAAAATTTATTGGGACAAATTGTTTGGTGCAATTTTTTAATACATAGAAATGACTTTTTTTTAGGTAAATCCATCTTTTTCTAAGAGATCCATTAAACATTACAAAATTGATGGTTTCATTCTTTGGTTCTTTGATACTATTAATGCTAATTTTAATTATATAATTAGATTTACTAATTTGCCCTTAATTCAAATAAAGCATAAGGAAAAAAAAAAACTAAAATAACCTTTGATTCATTCTTTAATTTTTTATATATATATATTTTTACTTTGAGGACAATGAAGTAATTGTATTACTTGTAAATTAACTCACATGCTACAATAAAAGAATTATTCCTTTTAGAGTGTTTTTTTATATATATAAGAAGATGCACTTCTACTTATGATTTTATTGGGGAGTTTTGAAAATAAAAGAAGAAGAAAGAAAATACTATATATATATAGTTTTGATTATCAAATACACAACTAGTAAACTATATATATTTATTGATGAGACTACGGGTCTCGGGCATCTAGAAAAATTACTGAGCCTATCGTTGACAGGTGATTTGGCCGAGGCCCTAGTCATTAATATACTTGCATGTTTCTGAGTCTTCAAGTGATACTATATTAACCATTAATTATTATTGTCCTCTGCCTGAAAGTGAGTTATTGACGAGTTATTGAGGTTTTCTTGTTCATACAACATTTCTTTGTTGGGTTTATTCCTTGATTCTCTCTGTATATATATTCTTTGATTCTCTTTTTATATATTATGTATATGAGAAGAGCATAGTTGTTAAAATGGGCTTGATCCCCTAAAAGGTTAAAAAAGAAAATTCAACATTTAAAACTTAACTAGGTTAAATTTTTAATTAAATCAAACAAGATATTAACTTAGTAATTAGGTTTTTAGTAATTTAGTAGGCTCAGTCAAACCTAATTTAAGCTTGATCAGATCAACGCTAAAAAAAGTATATATTATTTTTTGTTTTAATAAAAATAATTTATTTAAATTTATCATGTGACCTGTAGTTTGATCAAATAACTTGTTAATCAGTTTTACAATTACGAGGAGAGGTAACAGGGGGAAAGAATGAATGAATGATAAAGGCAGTGTCTATCTAGCCTGGGTATTTGTTAAACGTTAGTGATAGTTGTTTAGGTGTTTTTTAGTGTTTAAGAATCTGCATTATCTGTCTAGTACAACTGATTTTATGACATATTAATATTTATATGAATTTAGCGCAGAAATTAAGTGGGGGTGTGAATTATCTTTGTAAGCATATTAATATGTTTAATTCTTATATTTATATTTATATTGATTTTGTAATTAATTAATGAACTAGTTATTAGCATATGCATTTTGCTCTCATATCCAGCTAATAAAGCCCTACTGAAAATTAAATGACATAAATCATCTTGGCTTTGGCAGATCACTAAATTATTTCAAAAAGTGGTTCTTTTTTATATTTATTAAAAAACAATAACTTTTTTTTTTACAAAGAAAAGGTTTAAAAGTTATGAAAAATATGGATAAATTTAAGGAAGTTGGTAAGAATTTAATTCATTAAACAATATCAAACATGATTCAACATTCATTTAAATGGAAAAAAAAAGAAGAATTAACTAATGTTAATGTCTCATTCCTCCAATATAGTACTTAAAGTCTCCAATAATAATATTCCATAATATTTAACTATAAAAGAAGATGCACTTCTAGTTATGATTTTTATTCGGAAGTTTTGAAAAGAAAGAAAGAAAACACCATACAACATACACAGCCATTAAACTATACATGTAGAGTCGGGGTCTTAGGTCATTAAAAAAATTGACGAGTTTCATAAATAAATGGTTAGGCTTAGGCCCTAGTGATTAGGAGCTTGGGCTAGTCTAGAGATATATATTAGGATTATTCTTTGGATGATGTTGGCTATTTTTTGAAATAAGTAGAAAGGTTGGGCAAACTAGGAATGGATATCGGTGAAACTGAATTCTCTTGAGAGACTTGCAAAATAACTCTCTTGCTAAAGCAAGGGGGCCTTCAAAGCTAAAGCCATTAACAATTAAGGAATGAAGATGTTAGTAATTGTAACAAAACTTGAAATTTGCTCCATAGAATCATGAGTTTTTTAGCGGTAGAGTGATGAGCTTTAAGTGTGATTGGGTTTTTAGGTCTATATTCTCTAGCAAAATAAACTCTTTCTAAGGTCCAGGAAACCCTCAAATGCTTAAATTATCAAGGTAAAGGGAAGTAAAGTGGGCATAAATGTTATGTGTTGTATGCAAAAGAGGAATTAACCTGGTAAAGATATAGGAAATAAAAGTAGCAAAGAAGAATGTTTTTCTTTTTTCTTTTTTCATCCTCTTTCTTTTTCATTGTTATTGTTAGAGAATAATATATATCATATCCTGAGACCTCACCTGACAGCTTAAGGTATTGGGTTAAGATGGTTCTTTGACATGGTATCACAGATTTGATGACTAAGTGGTCAAGAGTTCAAATCTCACCACCCTCATTTATTTGATAAAAATCAAGCATGTACAAGTTTCAAACCCAAATAGCTTTCACTTGAGAGGGTGTGTTAGAAAATAATATAAATTATATCCTGAGACCTTACCTAACAACTTAATTTATTGGGTTGAAATGGTTCTTCGACAGTTATAGGATTTATATACTAGTTTCTTTCTCTAATTCTTGCATGGAAAGGGGGTAAAATGGGGATAAAACCTTTATCATTCATTAGAGATAATCATGTAAGATGATTGACGTTAGGTTATTTCACAATGTACAAAAGTGCATGCTTAGGGGATAGGTCTAGGCAAAACATCCTTTGATGGTATTGAAATGTTCCTTACTTGGTGGGGTTCTTAGATAAATGTTGCTAAGTTGTAGACATGTACTAGGCTAGAACTTCTAGGTTGCATGATTCATAGGCTCGAGCATGAAAGTTCCAGGCCCAGCTGGGATGACACATACTTAGGCCAAATGAACTTCTTAAAAAGTGGTTTTGTGGATCATTTTTCATGGAATTGGTAAAAGAGTGATCCCTGAACATATTTGGTGAAAATAGTGATTTAGAGTCTCTATATAAGCATAAAGGATTCATTATGAAGATTGGACCCTTGAGCCTAGGGTTGTTTATTTTAGGTCCTTTAGTTGTCCCTTCCCCTAAGTCTTTATTATCTTTATTGTCGAAACAATGAAAAGACTTGAGCATAGAAGATTGACATTGTGCATTTTTCAAGTTCATAGAGGCTTGGCTCATTGAAATTTAAAGATGCATAACACGAGTCCATAGAAAGGGAGAAGCAAAATGTTGGTTTTTTTTAAACAAATTTACATAGTTGAAAAGAGATATGCCATTTGTCTAATTCATGGGTCGTAGCTAAAAAAAATACATCAAATTTAATTTATAAAGGGCAGACATATATAAAGACAAAGTTGCTCATTTTCTTCATTTTTTCAAAAGATCAAGTTGCTTCCTTTTGTTTGAGTTCTTAAAGACATAAACCACTTTGTGGTATTGCTTAGAGAACCCTTGCAAAGAATTATTAGGTTTTGATTGGATTCAAGAT
>Ga0325405_1005714_pt1 | contig 12619 bp, 8 predicted proteins | sample PopdelMetagenome_21_FD_205663 | JGI IMG/M metagenome (GOLD analysis project Ga0325405, IMG submission 205663) | Populus deltoides microbial communities from Bellville, Georgia, United States - Xylem-Control-R2 | ecosystem: Host-associated > Plants > Phyllosphere > Stem > Wood/Secondary xylem...
GATGTCTTTGCAGACCCTAGCCTGTTTGAAAAATAAAGCCGCCTCATGAGTGGAATGACCGATGTCTTTTCAAGGCATTAGGGCATGCTAAATGAGAAGCTAAACCGAAAAATGCCTTTTTTTTTTTTCATTTGATCTCTATTTTACGCCCACCAATAAAATGGCAAAATACTTTTTTTTTTTTTTTTGTAAAAATAAAAATCATTCCATTATATATATATATATATACATGGCCAAGGGAAGAAGCTAGATAGAATAGTGAAATTGATAATACAACTTTTTAAATAGTATAAATATAGTTTTTTTTTCTATATATGCACTCCAATGTCTTATTATATTTTAGTATATTTAATACACAATTATTTTAACAACTTGATATAAAGTTGTTAACTTGACATGTGTAAAAACAACTCAAACGATTCTCAATAAATTCAATATTAAAAGATAAAATTTAAAAAAATTCAATTAAAAAAACAAAAAAATATGTCTCGAGTTAGTCTAGATGAATTAGTCAAACACATGATACAAGATTAGAATAATTTTTTTAAAAAAACAAAGATTTAATAAAAAATCAAGTAAAAAAAACATTATTATAATAGATAGTGTTTTGATATTTTTGCAAAGATACGTAAAAACAGTACTTTCATAAAAGAAATGATAAATGATATTTTATTTAACACTCCTCTTACAACATGTAAATTAACTATTGAAAAGCCAACATAATATGTTTATTATTATTTTTGGCTTTTCATTTAGCATCTTTCTCGGAGATGCTGAGAGACCATAGTTACAAGTTTAAGATAAGATTTATGCTGCAAGTTGAACAAGTCAACTCATGAGTAACGGATTAACCAAGATCTATTGGTTTTTTTTTTTTTTTTTTATGAAACAATGTGATTTTAGACATTTTTTTTCATAAAAAAAATTGAAACGTTATTTTAGATAAAAATAATAATAGATCATGTCTTATTTTGATTTTAACCAAATCAACTCCCTTAACGGTTTAACAACAAACTCAGTCCGCATCAGATCCCGGATCATCTATATCTAAGATCCATGTTGCTTGTTGGACGAGTTCAAAGTTCCCTCGTATCTATTGGGGTTTTTTTTTATATAAAGAAAAGATCTTATTTTAGAGAAAAAAAATTAAAAAAAAAATCAAAGACGACATTGTTTGGCACAAATAGAAAATCATTGATAGCGTCTCGTTGCCGAGACAGGCGTGTTTTATAAATAGGCGTAAGATTTGACAACGTGTAAGAACACTAACGAATAGCATCAAAGTTGGGGTTACCTTGAAATATAATCCATCCCTGTGGTGTGGAATGACCAAAGTCTGCGAGTCTAAGAATGCAAAACTTGGTTCGCTAGCTGATGCTTTAATCACCCCCACAAACAAGAATGAGAATCGCCCACTTCCCATGCCCGCAAACACCAAATCTCTCTGAGAATGCAAACCACATTCCTTTTGTTAATGGATTGGCCCACCTCCAAAACACAAAGGAGAATCTTCTAATTACCGTCGTTCTTCTCTCCCTCTCCCTCCTCCTGTTTTCCCTTTCAAGATAACAATCAAACCTCAGACCTGCCCGCAAAGTCCAACTCTTTTAATCAGTTCAGTCGGAGTTCAGAGCCCGTACTAAAATCTCGAGAACAAGGAAAATCAATAAATCACAGAACACAGCCGTTATACATACTCGAAAAGGATGCTTGGATAAGTAATCTTCTGTAGTTAGAGCAGATCAAAAGGTATCCATGAATATTTCTATGAAAAGATCAAGCTCACACAAACTCAACTAACTGCCAGTCTATGTAGCTCTTGCATTTACAATTACTCATCAAAATGTGGAGGCATTAATTTCAAAGGAAAAACGGCGCAAATCATCGTCCTCTAGTATGACACTGAGCAAGTTTAGTAAAATCAAATGCAAACTAGCTCATAGTGCAGTAAACACAAGAGCTGAAGTGAACTGTACCTTGTGGTTGAATTAAATGCCATCATGTAGCCAGAGAAGTAGCACTTAATCTACATTGCTGAAATAGCTGCCATGGCTGAAATACAAGCAAGGCACTTTATCTAAAAACAGTATTTAGTTGATCGATCCCAACTGAAATGATAAAGTCTGCGCAGAGCTTACTTGCACCTGAAATGATAAAGTCTGCGCATAGCTTACTTGCCCATATACTCGATGTAGAAAAGATCCTTGTACTACACTGCACACAAGAAGCTGAAGGGTCAAGGCCTTTTTGGGTTATTATGTGAGTGTGTGGGTTGTGGGTGTTGTTATACTACACTGCATGGAATGCAAGAAATTGTTCTTAAAAGTAACTAATTAGACAACATTGCATGCAAGAAAATAAAGGATCTAGGCCTATTTGGGTAATAAATTCCAACAAATATCTAATTACTCTAGTTAGTATGTCAATATGTGTGTTTTGGAGAGAGATTTCTAAAACAAAGGTAGATTACCAATTAGGAGAGATTCACTTCCTGATCTCCCATTGATTGAGAAAGACATGGATGAATCGGATGCTAGACAACAGGTGTTTGGAGATTTATAAACTGCTAATGATTGATCCAGAATCAAGACAAGCTGGCATAACTCACAGAAACTAGCTCCATTGAGTCATTGCCATATAAATTAAACAGATGATAGAAATCTGTCACTTTTAGAATTTGACTTGCATAATGCAGCCCCTAAAAATTCAGGTTCAAACATTATATTCACCGTGGCGAAATCAACCTATAAGGATTCATGTGCTTATGCACCAACTGAAGCAGCTTCTCGCTGAAAAAGTAAATACATATAGAACCAGCGAACAGAGAGGTACAGGCATCAAAACAGTAAATGTATAACTGGGCAAAACTTGGATAACATTAACAAACCACACAGACAATGTTTAACAAACAATAGTATAATGCATAGATGTATTTCCCAGGGAATCTTCTTAGCATGTAAACCAGAAGCGTGTCATACAACTTGCAACATAAAGAAACACAAAGTTGAAGTGAACAGCAATCTAAGAAATAAGAAAATGATCACTTTTTTATAGTGAAGATTCCATAGGAAAGGCAATAAACAGCACACAACATCAAATTAAGTACATAAAACATGGAATCAGGCAATACAATCCAAAATAATCCACAGAGACCAAGGGCAATGACTGTTTTTTCAGTAGCGCAGACTTCAGGTTCACGGTCTCATTATCCTCGAGAACTGCTATTACCACCTGACCATCTTCTAAAAGTGCAAGCAACCAAATTTTTCCCACTCAGAAGCCCTAATCTTGACTTGAAAGAAGTTGATCGTCCAGTACTGCTAGATGCAATACTAGGCAGCGGCATTTGATTAGCAACTGAATGAAACTCAACTACATTTTCCAGTAACCCACCATCACTAGCACTTGCATCCTGATGCTCAGGTTCCCCACAATCCAAATTCACTGCCAAAGATCCCCTCTTCGTTCTCAACCAATCCGCACACTCACAAGTAACTGCTCTACACTTCTTCACCTTCACTTTAACCAAATTCGGGCACCCATTTGCAAGCGCTTCCATCCCATGATCTGAAACAGGACAACTCTTAATACAAAGCTTTTTCAATGCTACACATTTGGCTGCAATACAAGAAATCTCCGCATCACCAACAGTATCACTCCCACATAATGCTAACCGCTCTAGATTCTGACAATTTGAAGCTAACAATTCTACACTAATTTTTGTAGGATTCACACCAATGAGCACCAACTCTTGCAAATTGGGACAGTACTTAGCAACTGCCGATAACCCATCATCACCAATCCGATTCGTCTTCCAACCATCAACATGAAGCTTTCTTAATAACCTACAACGCTCCGCGATGGAAACAAGTCCCATATCAGTACACTCTGGGGTTTTAACTAGATGCAAAATCTCTAAATTCAAACAATTAGAGATGGCCGCAAGGCCAGTATCGCTAACTTGGAGCCTCTCTAAATGGATCTCAACCATACCCGTTACCCGATCCGAAATTACTTGAAGAAGCTTATCCCAATCGCCAGAGCATCTAAAAAGCTTCAGAGTTTTTAAATTCTTTGACCCGATTATAAGCGGGCCAAAACTCTGTCCATTATAAAGTTCCTTTAAGCAAATAGTTTTAAGTGAAGCCGCAGCTAAACCCGGTCCTACGGGCTCAGCCGCCGCGCCATCGGTAATTCCTCGAAGCCGTTTTAGCGATAGCTCCTCGAGCGACGCGCAATTATCAAGGATGGCATTCATCCCTCTCGCTCCAAAAGTGCAAGATCCACACGATAGCTTCTTCAATGCTTTACAGTTTTTAGCGAAAGCTGCCATGCCTGCGTCGGTGAGTTCTCTACACGAGCGGAGCTTGAGGCGCGTGAGGTTACGGCAACGACTGGATATTGCAACTAACGCTTCGTCGCCGATGCTAGTAGATCTGCGGTCACATTTTAGAGCAAGTTTAGTTACAGAGTCGAAGCGAGAAAAGAGAAACGGTACTAAAGGGAGAAGATCTGATTGGGCGTTGAGAGAGAGTCGGTGACGGCTCTGTCCTTCGATTCTTAACCATCGCCGACAGACTAAAGAGCAGTGTTTCCGGTCGCCGGAATTGAGTGACTGGAAAATACAAGCTAAGCATTCATCAGGAAGATCTGAGATGTAATCAGGTCCTTCGCAGAATATAAATTCAGTTTGTTCTTCTACTTGCATCGGAATGATAGGGACCGTGAATTTAGATTTTGACCGGTGGCTGCTGCTGCGATTTGAATCTCGACGGCTTGTGATTAAAGCCGTCGAAGCTGACTGGCCCATCCACGGCGATTGATTGATTAAAACCCGAACGGAGGAGATTTGCAGCCTCAGCTTCTGAGGGAGGAGTACGGTGCTCTCTCGCGTAGTTTGATTTGCCTTTTTTCTTTTCTTTTTTTCAAAGACGGATCTGAAAGTGGATTACAATTTCGTTTTTCTTTTATTGAACATGCTTCTCTACTGTTGAGTTTACATACAGTAAATGCGTTCTCATTTGTTTACCGTGGACTCTTCTTTCTGACCGGATTTTTTTTTTTGTCATCCTGTGGAATGTACTTGAGGTATTCGTTGAATAATAAAATTAAAGATTCATATATTATTTTGAATATTTATCATGAAAAATTATATATATATAAACATATTTATACCAAGTTAATATTAAAAATATATATTATATTATATTATATTATATAAATATTTCATGTATATATTCATATAATATAAATATACATACCTAGAGTTATATTCAGTTTAAATAACATTAATCTTTAATTAATATTTATTCATAATCAATTGTTTAATCTTCTGATCTTCATTTATTTAATTATTGTGAAAAAGTAGGCGGATGTTATGGTTGGTTGAATTATTTTTTGGAATTTTTTATAAAAGATATTATTTTAATATATAAAAAAACATTTTTTAAAAATAATCATACCATAACAGCACTTTAAAAAGGACGTTGTCTGACAGGGGGAGTGAGGTCGTCCGCTTGGAATCTTGTGCCAGTATTTATTTATTTTGCTTGCACTATAAACAATATATTTATCTTTCCATTGCTTCACGAAATATGATTGCAACGTCTTTATTACGGAGTCATCGTAACGTTTATCTATTGAACTAATAATGGGATTGGATTTCAATTTTATCCAAATGAAAAAATAAAAAATTCAAGTGTGGATTTTTATATTTGGAGATTGTTCAAAAAAAAAACAAATTAAGTTATTGGATTATTGGATTAATTTATGAGCTAATGTAAATTAGTTATTTCATTAAAATAATATTATTTTATTTATAAAAAAAATCATTTAATACTGACACAATGATTTAAATTGATTCTAGCCTGTTCAATGTTTTTTAATTAAATTTAAAATTCAAGTTAGGTTAGGTTATGAATCTTCACGTCAACTTATTAACCAAACTAGATTTGATAGCTACGATTTAAAATGCAATGTGACGGAATAATTTTATTTCGAAAAATTGTTGACTTTTGGGAAGATCATGAAATTTCAATTTTCAAGAAAAGGGAGTATTTTAGTTGAAGGGGCACCGAGGAAGAATCAGCAGCGGTGGAGAAGCATTCTGAATAGTAAATTGGAAATTGTTGGCAGAGAATCCCAATTTTTTTTTTTATATATTTCAATTTTTTGTGGTCTGTATTTTTTCAAATTCTGAAACGTTTTTTCAAAGAGTTTTTTAGGTGGTATTTATTTTTATTTAAATGAATTTTTATTGGTTAGTGGTTATTTTTATTCGTTATGATTTTTTTCTCGATGAAGAAAGGATTTTTTTTATTTATACGAGTGCATTGTTATAATTTTCTACACGGTCAATTTATATTTACAAAGTTTATAAAATATATTTTTGAAGATTATCTTATTTTGTCTATGCTCTCAACTACAGTTTCAAAAAACAAAGTTATAATTTTTATAATTTTATTATATTTATATGAAAACAATAATTTGTTGGAAATTCATTAAATATTAATGAAGTTGCAATCATCTTTTTTAAGAAAAAGATGAAATTAAAAGCGCTCTATTTAGAAGAGAAAACAAATTAAAGTGCCCCAGCTTTCCACATTAAAAAAAAAAGAAGAAGAAAAAGTCTGGGCCTATCTTCATAGCTAGGGACTAGGGTGTCAAGCAATAGACCCACAAGGCCCAATACAAGTGGATCCACAAAACAGGCCCCAATAAATACGTACAAACGTTTTGCCATTAAAAGAGCCCAGGTTTTAATGAAGAGATAAATGGGCCCATTAAGTACCAATCGCACAATACAAGCTTAGTAACCATCCATTCCCAAACACAAAAATGGCTGCATCTGCACTTATCAGGGGCGCCCCGCTTCTGCGCCTCCGGCTTCAACACCACCATCGCTTCGCCACCGGATTACTCGTGCCACTTCGGAGATCATGGTGTTCTACAGCGGATTCTACTCCACTGGAAGAGGATGTTGTACCTCTTTCGACTCCCGCAGCGTTGAGCTTGCGCAAGGCACCAAAGTATTCAAGTTGGGACGACCAAAATTACCGACAGTGGAAAGATGAAGAAGCAGATATCTGGAGAGATATTGAACCTATAACTCACCTCGCTAAAGAAATTATCCACTCTGACAGGTCCCTTTACTCTCTAATGTCGTCTGCCTTTATTTGCTTATCATTTCTACTTTTGTTCTGATTTTCTTACTTACTGGCAGATACATGGATGGAGAGCAACTAACAGATGAAGATGAGAAAGTTGTGGCAGAGAGGCTTCTTGCTTATCATCCGAATTCTGATGATAAAATAGGATGTGGGCTCGATTCTATAATGGTAAGCTACTAAGCTTGCATAGTTTTCGAAGGAATTTAATTGTTTGCCGCTTTTGTTCCGTGCTATTAAACTTTTTTTCTGTGCTATTTACGGAGGGTTCGACATTTATTTTTGGTAAAGATAAGATTTTTATTCTACAAATAGTCTTTTCCTGACTCTCTGGGTCTTGCCAATGCCCCACAATTTTTTTCTCCATGCTCTAATGTTTCCTTCAATATCCTAGCATTTGAGATCATACCCATGGTTCTCCTCGTGTTGTTTTTAATGGTAGAATGCCCATCTGTTTCTTTTCATTCGTTTTTCCTTTCTCTTGTTTTCTTAATTTGACACTTCTCCATGTGCCTAATGTCTTGACTCAATTCTTGAACTGTTCTTTCCAATAGTGTCAGATTCAATTTTGGATTGAGAATGTCTGCCATGTTAGAATGCAGTCTACCATTCTCTGTTTTGATTGTTCTTGTGTAATTTTTAACATCTGAAATTCCCAATTTCTGACTCGAGTATGGAGTTATTGTCATGAGTCGGTTTGTATGACCCAAAAGAAAGAATATTAGCAAGTGATATCATTGCTTAAAATCTTGACGGTGTAAGGTGATTTGCTTAATTCCACCTAGCCAAACATCGACTGGACTGCTGAGTGATCCCAAATTCTCAGGTCCAACTGCCCAAAAATGCTTTATTTTCCACTCTGCATAGCATGAATGGATTTGAATTCTGGCTTCTAATTACTGCTACATTTTTTTTTTTGTTATCCAGCCAGTATACAATGTGTTAATCCAAACTATTTATTTTGAAGGTGTTAACCTGGTGAGAATGAATGTCATTTATAAAGTTGTCTTTGCCAAATCCCTTTCAGATGGTAGTGTGCATAGGTAAGCCCATGGAAATGGATCAATTTTGGAGGAATTTCTAAGTAAATTTGAAATGTCAACCATTTATCTTAACTGGTATAAAATTTATCTGGCATATTTTCCCACGCTATTACATAATGGCTATACTGTAGGTATTTCAGAATCACTGTGGTAAGGCTGTCTAAGTGTACCATCAAAGACTCCTGATTCAATTTTGAGGTCAGAACTTTTGCTAAGTTTGAATGAAACTAGAATTTGCCATGGTGATTGTCCTTGCGAGTTTTAAATCTGAATTTCCAAATGTCTGACATGTGCGTTGCTAGTGATATAGGTCAGACATAAAAGACAAGAATATAGTCAAGGGATGTCATTACTTAAATGTTGAAGGTCTAGGATGATTTACTTTATCTCTATGATCCAACATTCTATCTTTCGAGCATCATTCATACTGATAAGTGACCCATATTAGTGGGCATAGGGCTCAAGGATGCAGTATACACTCACATTCTGCATGTCATGATGAGATGGAAGGTATTGCCATCTATGTACCTTGTCTTTTTGGATATTTAGCTTGCATGTGCTGGAAGTTTCACTGCACAAATCCAAGTTAATTTGCCTGCTGCTGTAGGTGTAGGCTGTTGAGAAGGGTGCCATTTTGCTAACCCTATTTAGATGATGATTACAAGTCCAAAGGGGTCCTCAGTGATCAATCAAAGTTTCAGCTAACAGTGAAGAGGTTTTCCTAAGAAATTTAAACAAATGAAACAATCAGATTTCTTATTAGTATACGAATTATAACCCATGAAATTTAAAGGATTTGCATTTTTTTAGCAGCAACACTGTATTATTTCCTTATTTGCTTTCTTATTGATGGGACACATCCTTACAATTTTCAAATTCATGATACATTTTTATTGATTTAATTTTTTGTCTTAATTCACTCTGAATATCTGAGGCATTCATAAGACCATACTGCTATAAAATTTGCCTTGGTATGCACCTCACTTTCTGATATCTTTCCTTAGTTTTCAAGTTCTCACTTTTTTCTTTTCAAGTTCCAATTTTATGCTCCTTTTAGTGGAATGCAATTCTGTTCCGATTCTGTTAACTGCCTAGCTGTGGACATAATTGGTTGATGTAGGATGAAGATAGAAATGAGAAAGGGAAGAAAGGGGCACAAGAGTAGATGAAGAGGGGAAGGGAAAGATTGGAAAAATAGCTGTGGGAAGGATAACAAAACAAAAAAACTCAATTTTTAATAATCATCCAACTCACCCCACTACTAATGCTAGGTTATGGCCTCATATAGGCACTTCAACCCTAACGAAACACTAGAATAATATGATAAAGTTCTAAACAAAATAAAAACCCTAATCAATACCAAATACCATAATAATCTAAACAATTAGATTCGCTATTACCTACAAACAAAATAGAATTACATCTTGAGCTTTCCTTGATAATATTCTTAAAGATCTTCCGTTGCTTCTCCACCATTGGTTTATTGACATTTGCATGCACATAACAATTTATAGGTTGGAAGAATCCATCATATGGACGCATGCAAGCAGAATACTGCTTCTATTTTATACCTCATTAGAATTATATAGAGTTCAAAACAGTTTCTAAAAGTAATTGCTCATAGCTCGGCAATCACCACAAATCGATTGTCGTTCTTTTCCTAACATGTAATGGATGTTTACTGCCCCAGATTGATTATATTTTGCTTTCACTATTTCATATGGACTATGCTGCCTATCTTTCCCAAGCCATTTTTGTGTCAAACTAGCAATTTTGGAGTAAATGGCCTATGTCTTAAACCTTTCTAACACTCCATTGGAATTTCCCAAGCAGTTTTGCAACACAGCTGGAAACTTTTGATGCACGGCCAATTGGATTCTTCTCACTTGACTATGCTATCTATCTCTATCTCTTTGAGTTTTTCCACAAGTCCCTGTTTTTATGTTTCTCCTTTTATCCCTTGCAACTTGGCGAAAAGTCAGGCAAGAAATTGACGGGGACATGCACCAGTCCCACTGTTCTTGTTAATTTCTTGCACGCGCCTTTTACTTAGGAGATCTGCAGGGTTCTGGTCCATATATGGTCGGCATGTATGTAGGTCAGTAGATAAAAATCTTTTAACGGGTGCCTTCTTCATTTCTCTGTAACATGGAATCTATTCCATTATTTCTTTTGCTGTCCCTCATTTCTTTTTGTTTGCCGAGTGCATTTCTATTAATAGAGCTATTTGTTCGCTCAAGTCAAATGCCAGCTATTGCGGCTAGAATTGGACTCACCCGTCATTTTCTCCTTTTTTTTGTGTCTATAATCATGTGCTATGTGAAATTGTGAATGTCTTCAAGTTAGCTATTCTGTTGGTCTATGAGAATACTAATAAGCAGTTGAACTACTCTTGTTGAAGGTTGACCGTCATCCCCAATTTAAAAACTCCAGGTGCCTGTTTGTTGTAAGAACTGATGGTGGATGGATAGACTTCTCCTATCAGAAGTGCCTTCGAGCATACATTCGATCCAAGTACCCAACTCATGCAGAAAGATTCATTAAAGAACATTTTAAACGTGGCAGTTGATGATGATTATAACCCGGGTGATTACTTGATACTCCATCTGCAATTTTCTTTTTTCTTTTGTAAAATAGAGATCATTGTGATCGACATATTTTAAAGTTTTGCACAAGTGCAGGGGATTGTGTATGGATTCTAGTACCTAAATGTATCCTAGGTCTTGCCAAATTGTCAAACGTAGTAGATAATCCTTGTCTAGCACTTTCAAGTTTTTTTGTTTGTTTAGAAATGACGACACGAGATGATTGAAATGAACTCGACCTTGTTGACTTGCATCTGTATTTTTTTTTTTATTTAGCACATATGGCTTCTTTGGCAGGAATAAGCTTTTTTCGCAAATCCTAGGACCCACATTTGATTGTTTGCAGATTGGCCAAATTAGTCGTACCTAGCATGTCAAGAACTTGTTTACACACCAATAGAATAAACTAGGAGGGGTCTGTAGGAAAAGAGAATGTGAACGTAGATGGGGTTTGCACGCCAATCATGCATACTATTCAAAAGGCCATGGCTACAGTCAATAAACATCATAGCCCATGGCAAATCCTAGGCTCCTGCAGTATATGATGCGGATCTTTCAGTGTGCTCTTTGTTTCTCTTGTTTTGATTTTGAACGTGTGGTCCTCTGGCTCTTGGGAGAACATTTCCTATCATAGCTTCATATTGATCCGAGTAGTCATTGTCTAGGGTGCTGAGTAAATAAGTAAAGCAAGTATGTTTAACTCATAGGTGTTAAACCTGATTCAAGGGTCTAATTGGATCATTGGGTGAACTCGCTGGTCACCTGGTCAACCTGTCAATCATTTTTTAAGAGATATTGAACCTATAACTTCACCTCCCTAAAGAAATTCTCCACTCTTGAAGATCCCTTTACTCTCTAATGTTCATTTCTACTTTTATTCTGAATTTCTTACTTGCTGTTAGATATATGGATGGAGAACAACTAACAGCTGAAGATGAGAAAATTGTGGCAGGGAGGCTTCTTGCTTACCGTCCGAATTCTAATGATAAAATAGGATGTTTGAATGGAGTGGATGTAAGGAACGAGATTTAAAGAGTGAAAAACGGTTTCATCAGATGTCATGTGGTTGAACACACCGGAGTCGACAATCCAGTCAGGAGAATCAGTACCTGGGGAAGTTGACAAAACAGATGCTGCGATGGTATTATTAGCCAAGGTAGAGCAACCCACATTAGAAGTAGCTTGTCGAATCATTTCTCCAGTTTTACCCGAAGCAACATTAGTTTCAGTGCTAAGGTTTGTTTCAGAGGTGATCACACCAGCAACTTTCCCTCTCCTGTGCATGTCTGATTTCCTTTTCAATTGCGGACAATTGTGCTTTGTCTGTCCCATTTCATTGCAATAGTTCTTTCTGTGTCCCATTTTATTATAGCTAAAATAAATCAAAACAAATTATAAAAATTCAATCAAATGTCGAAGAGGAAATAAAAGAAGAAAAAGATAAACCTGCAGTGCAAGTATTTCTTATCCAAGTCTCTTAATGTTTTTGGCAATAATTACGGTGCTCTGGAACAGCCATTTGATACATTTTTAAGTTCTATGTATGCATAACTTCCAATGTAATTAGTAAAAAATAAAAATGATGCTGTTTTAATACAAATAAATGATTTTGATTGATGGAATGATTTATGAGTTTACTTGATCATCCAAGCCCTTTTTCGAGTAATGGATGGATGAAATCAAAGTAAGTTAAAAATTAGAATTCAATTTATATCGAACCTATTGCTCCTTTGCTTACATTTAAAATTCAGTTCTCTCCCCGTACAAAATAATCTTTACCAAAGATAAATACTGCAGGAGCATTTCATAATGAAAATTGATGATT
>Ga0325405_1005715_pt1 | contig 12617 bp, 5 predicted proteins | sample PopdelMetagenome_21_FD_205663 | JGI IMG/M metagenome (GOLD analysis project Ga0325405, IMG submission 205663) | Populus deltoides microbial communities from Bellville, Georgia, United States - Xylem-Control-R2 | ecosystem: Host-associated > Plants > Phyllosphere > Stem > Wood/Secondary xylem...
TATAATACAAAGTATAAACTCTTACATTATCATTATTTTATCTATCGACACATATTTATTGAAATAATATTTAATACAATATATATTTTAGAAGGAAATAAATTGTAAATTTGCTTGCATGTGATTAATATGAATTTAACAATTAAGAAAAGTTCTAAAAAAATTGTAATTTACTTGCATGTGAAATATTTCTTTTCAAATCATTTTATTTTTATTAAACTCTATTCTTGCCTAAAAACTATATCATATCTTCAGAAAATAGAGAGGAATTAATTTTTATACTAAGTAATAATAATCTCTCATGTGGGAGGCTACATTTGTCATTCAACTTATCAATTAGCACCAAGAAGATATAAATAAAATAAAAAACTAATGACTCGATTAGGGCAGCAGATGTCAGGTTGATTTTAAGAAATTACAAAACTATAACCTTTTTCACTCGCCTACAAACAGAATGCACAACACGCGCGAGCCCTAATTGTTCAATCCCTAGTTTACAAGACCCAACTTCACCTCGGGTCGTGGATCATCCAGTGGATAATGGGTTACTAATAGTTTTGATTTTTTTTTAATGCCTAAAATGTCATTGTTTTGCCTAAAACAATGTGATATAAAATCTAATGGCATGAAGCTTAGAATTAGCTATAGTTATGAAATATATACGGGCTAATTTAGGATTTAAATCATCTAGATTAAAGGAAAAAAAATTAATATATTAACCTGGTTTCATTTTCACTGGATTAAAACACTTCAAGTGAATCTAAAAATTTAATCCAATTAAATTTAAGATCGATCATAATTATAAAATTTGAACAGATTAATCTAGAGTTTTGATCGATTTAAGTTAAAAAATGGATTAAGATATTAATCTAACTTGTGTCCTGACAATCATAGAGCCTAAACCTGTTTAAATTAAAGAAAAAAAAGTTAATACATCGACATGTCTTGATTTAGTAAAAAAATTTATATCAATCCAAAGTAAAATTTGATACTCAACTTGTTGGATTTTTAAAAAACAACTTTTTTTTGGTTTAAAACAATAATGTTGTGATTTTTTTCTAAAAAAATAAATGAACATGAATTAATCAGACGTGTTACGTGAACTAGGACTTGTTGCCGATTTCCAGATAAAGTTTTATAATTGTGGAGTCAGTGAATCTTTAGGGTGCTCGTCTGCCAACCCGAGCCAGGTTTATAGCTATGGTTCTATCTCTTCACACAACGAACCACACTAAGAACCCGGCGCGTGGGACTAGTCTCCACCTAACTTCTATAAATCCTCTGTACCTTGTCTAGAGACAAGTTAATTATTACAAATATTTTATTCGCTTAAATTTTCGAAAAGTTTTTATTTTTTATTTTTGTATTTCTTTTGTTTGCATATAAATAAATACTAGCAACAAAAAAGAAAATCTCTCTATCTCTAAAATTCACCAATCAATCATTGATTACAAGGAGAGATCGCTCTCTCACTGTATATTGTATTTGCATAAAGTTCACCTTCCTCTCTCTCTCTCTCTCTCGAAGGAGAAGAAGAAGATAAGGTAAATTACCCATCTGGGTTTTGCTGTTTTTGAAGTTTAATTGATTCTTGTTCTTCTTTTTTTTTAAGTTTGGTTGATTGATGAGTTTTTAAAGTGAATATGATTAGTTTTTGATAATTCTTGTTGATTAGAAAGTTGAAGTTTTGTTTTTTTATTTGGTTAGTAACTTGATTCTTTACTTCTTTGCTATTTTTTTAATATAAATTTGATTACTTTCTTGGAATGTGATGGATTCTTTGGAGAGTTATGAGGTTTGGTGTTCTGTTTAGTTAATTTTGTGAGATGGGTTTTTGTGGTTTTGTTTTGTTTGGGATATCTGAGGTTCATTTCTTTGATTTATGTAATTGGGTCATATGCAATGCTTGGTTTTGGTGTTGACTTTTTGAGTTGAAAGTTTTCATTAGTTTTCTTTGATTCTGTTAAGTGGGTAAGTTCTTGATCGGGTTGTGTATGGTGGTTTTCTAGGTTTTAGGTATTTGTGTTGCAGGTTTCAACTAATGGGTTTATTCTGGCTGTTTATCTTGTTTAGGGTTGGATTCAGCCCTTAAACTGTTTCTCTTTGTAATTGATATATGTTGCTCAATTTTTTGATTTAAGTCTCTAAACTGGTCATCCTTTTCAAAACTCATGAGAAGATCAAGGTGTGGGAAAGCAATTTTGTGCATTTGTAAGCTTTTGGGGTCACCTGTATTTTAAAAGTACAGGCTTGTGCCTGTGCAGATTACAGCAGATTGTGATTAGCTAATGGAGGATTCAATTTCATGGCATTGTAATTTTGGCGCAGTTGGTTCTTTGAAGTGCTGGCTTTTGTAGATTCAAATGGGAATTGTGATTAGCTAATGCAGGATTCAATTTTATGGCATTGTAATTTTGGCGCAATTGGTTCTTTGAACTGCTGGCATTTGTAGATTCAAATGGGAATTATGAAGCTATGCTTGAAACCTTCATCTCTTGTCGAATTTCTTGTTTCTCTAAATTGAGCTTAAGAGTACAAGTATTGGTTGTCTGGGTTCTTTTTTCCCTGCTTGAGAACTGAAAAGGTGGTGAGAAATTCTGGGCTTGCAATCAGGTTTCCATGAATTGGAAAATTTTCAGACAGGCAGGTGTTTATAACTAGATTATTGGAATTTCATTGATTTGTAGGAGCTCTGAATCCTAATTATTTGGCACACGGGCCCACAGGTGGGAATGTGAGTTTTACTTTTTAAATAGGCACATGTTTTATTCACTTAGTTTCCGCCAAAATATGAACCTTGAAAGTTTAAACCATTTAACTTGTGAGAAATTCAGAGCTTTCAAAGTTTAGACCATGCAAGTAATTGGTGTGTTGTTGGGTCTGTGAGCGATTACAATGGGCCTGCAATTGTCTATAGGAGTGCTCTGTTTTTTAGCAAATAGAAAGTGCTTGAATCACCATCTTGGTTTACATCTGATGATTAAATGTTTTCAGCTTTAGGAATTAACTAGGCTCACTGCATGGATATGAGTTTAGGAGCTGCCCATTGAAGAGCTACATGTCATTGTTGCAGGGTTTTTAAATTCATTTCATCTCATTTCTGTGTGTGAGAATGGATGCACACACCCTTGGTTTTTGTACTTCTTTCCATGGAAATAATGTGTGAACTGAACTGTATTCAATTCTCTCTCTGAAAATTATCTGCGATGATCGTATTTACCGGTCAAATCTTATTTGTTACTGTCAGCAGGAAGTTCGGATAAGATTGTGGAACATCAGATTTTTAATTTTGATTTCATATCAGCAAGAGCAACAAACATCCTTGCAAGCATCCCTTTCTGTGGCCATGGTAAATTTATCTTCAAACCCCCCCCCCCTGGAGTTGTAGAAAGTAAAATAGTGAATGATAAGATAATAAAAGAATCAGAGTTTCCCACTGTTGATAAAGAAATGCCGAGAAATAGCCAACAAAACCAACAAATTCATAGCTTTTTCTGATAGGAAACAAATTTTAATTCATGTATGATGGTGGAAACATGCCAGTTGCTTCGGATCTGGATAAGCACTTAGCAATTCCTAGACTAAAGAAAATAATTACTTGCATTGAGTTTATCCGTGAAGCTTGATAATAAGGCTGCTACTTATATTGTTTCACATCTATCTTCTTGAAGGCAACAAATGAAAATCTTCCACCCAATGTAGTAAAACAACTTGCAAAGGAACTGAAGAATCTTGATGAATCACCACCTGAGGGAATTAAAGTAGGAGTAAACGATGATGATTTTTCGATCATATATGCTGATATTGAAGGCCCAGGCACATAACTTTTTCCTTCTAAATTTACATCCTTTAAGATATTCGTTTGGGGTTTTATACTCAAGTATATTTTTGGCCATGCAGCTGGGACTCCATATGAAAATGGTGTTTTCCGCATGAAGCTGTTATTATCTCATGATTTTCCTCACTCTCCTCCCAAAGGTTTGTGGATTCACATTGTTAATATGACTTGAAATTTTCTGATATGTATTTTAATTTAATTCAAGGGCTTACTTCCAATTGTGAAGAGGAAACTTTTTTGGTAATGGGCAGTCAAGGGCTGCCTTTCTTCATACTACATTCCGGATTTAATTTCCTTTCTTGAGTTATTTTCTTTTGTTAGCTTGTGAATCCTTTGAACAATTATGTTACAGGTTACTTCCTGACTAGGATTTTTCATCCAAATATTGCTTCTAATGGTGAGATTTGTGTTAATACGCTTAAAAAGGATTGGAATCCAAGTCTTGGACTACGCCATGTTCTCACGGTAAGTTCCACTGGGACTCTTATTTGGTCTAATCCATCTACTTTCATTTTCACTTCTTATTTGGTTTTACTGATATTCTGAGCTTGCTGATATCAGGTAGTGAGGTGTTTATTAATCGAACCATTTCCAGAGTCAGCTTTGAATGAACAGGCTGGCAAGATGCTCCTTGAAAATTATGAAGAGTATGCCAGACATGCCAGGTGAGCCATCCCATATCTTACTAATCAAATACCATGGCAGTCATTATTAGTTAGGACAGACCTGATAGTGGATCTAATCAGGTTATGTGGGACCTTTGCAATTATTATTATTAAGATGCCAATCTTTTCAGTGTTAAGAGACCACAACTTCTTAAAACTCCTAGTTCACAAGCTATTTTAGCATCAAGTCTTTGCCTCTTTAAAATGTCTAGCTTGGAGTATTGCCACTACTTTGGAGGCTATCCGATAATTACATATCCGTAATTAGATTTCATGAGACAGTTCACTCAAACAAATAAACTGTGGATCTGAAAGAAAATGCATCATTCTAAAAATAGAAAAAACCTATTTTTCTCCTACGGAATGAAAACTGCTTAAAGATAAAGAGGGTAAAACATTAGAAAGTTAACAAGTTACATGGTTTCATCTTGGAATGAAAACTATGTTGTTGATGACTAATGTGTGATTGCAAACTTGTTTTCAGGATTTATACTGGAATCCATGCAAAGCCAAAACCTAAGTTCAAGTCTGGAGCCATTTCAGAATCAACTACAGCTCTTAATGTTGATCAGAGCAACACTTCAGTTCTTAATAACGGTGACCAAAAGAATGCAGCTGTTAGTGCCGCCGTTCCATTGCAATCTCTACTGGCCCCTTGTACGATGGCCAGCAAAGGAGGAAATAGTCAGGATCAGCTAGCTGCTGTAGGTCCAACGCACGAGACAGAAGTTAGTGGATCAGCTGCTGCACCAACAACCAGCACGTTGAAAAAAGATGTTGGGCTTTCAAAAGTTCAGGCAGTGAAGAAGAAAATGGATGCAAGAAAAAAGAGCTTAAAGAGATTGTGATTTGATGTTAAGGTTACACATGTATTGAACTGCCATGATGGATATGTGGCCAGCCTCTGTTGTTTGTCCATGAATGGGCCCATGTAAGTGATGAGGAAAATGGGAATATATCATGCAAGGAATATTTCCATTGGTGGACAAGTGATGGATTTATTTAACTTTATCGCTTTGTTTGACTTGCACTATGATCCCCTTCTTTGTGACTGAACACTGCAATGCCTTCCTAGAAGAAACCTGGCGTGCCAGGAAATTGCAAAGACCTATATGAATTTTTTTCTCACAGGTTATTCTCAACTTTTCTATTACAGGTTATGAATCCAAACTGGAATTAATTATGGAAGACGATTCGTTCATATCGATGAGATTTTTCTTTTTCGTCGACCCTTTAATGATTAACACTATGATGTATCAAAATACAAAATCATCTTTGCTTTTTTGCAGTTGACTGAGGTTTTGACAGTCTGAGTCTGGTAAATGACTTTCTGCTAATTTAACCTTTGGATCCTCTTAATCAATGTTGGATCAGGCTATCTTCATACCCTTTTCTTTTGCATTTAAAAATGCCTCCTATAGCTATCCAAGAAGGGTAAAAACAAACGCAGGAACAAAGACAAGAAAGCTTTGCAGGTGGGCACAAGGAGATGGGCCAAGGGAGCATGGATTACTGGTCCAACGAAGATTTGCCAAGAATTGTATATTCCACCATCAAGGGATGATGCAAGGGTGCATGGATTACTGGTTCTCAGCAGCTTCTGAAAACTCGGATTCGAGAAGCTGTGCATGGTGCATGACCACAGGGCACAGCGCCAAATCTTCAATGAAAACGAAAGGAGATTGCCCTGCCAACAGAACAACTAGAAGAGACGTTTCATGTGCGTAGTAACAGAATATGAACAAATATAGAATTGGTCATCCATTCAACATACAGGCTCGATCTTCCCAAGTAGTTTAAGTTTGACAAAAGATCAAACAAGCAAAATATAAACTGGCAAAGGCAACTGAGTTTCACAAGACATTAAAGGAAGCGTGAACATACAACAAAACCACCACAACAAGCCTCCAACACCACTTCCTTTAAGAGCCTTGATTCAAAAAACCATCAAATAAAAGTTGTTGAAAATGAAACTAGAAATTCCATTATTTAGGTCAACCCTGTTATCCCCTCCTAATTTAAATTCATAAAAATATTTTTTTCCGGGGGGAAAGGGATATCACTTAGCCATCATAACCTTGACAAATTCCTCATAATTTATCTGGCCATCACCATCCACATCAGCTTCTCTGATCATCTCATCGACCTCTTCATCAGTAAGCTTCTCACCGAGATTAGTCATCACATGACGGAGCTCGGCCGCAGAGATGAAACCATTCTGATCCTTGTCAAAAACTCTGAATGCCTCTTTGAGCTCCTCCTCAGAGTCGGTATCCTTCATCTTCCTTGCCATGAGGTTCAGGAACTCAGGAAAATCAATGGTACCATTTCCATCAGCATCAACCTCGTTAATCATGTCCTGGAGTTCTGCCTCAGTTGGGTTCTGTCCTAGCGATCTCATGACAGTCCCCAATTCCTTGGTGGTGATGCAACCTGTAATACAAAAGACATCAAAAACCAATTCACCAACTGTTTTTGATGGTCTCATGTGCCTCTCATGGGCACACACATAATCAAAGCTTCGCTTTCAGACTATAATTTACTTCTGCAATTGTAACAAGCCAAATGCAGCAAAAGGTAGGATCTGAAAGAACCTTCTGTTTAGATATTCTTAGTAGCAAGCTTAATCTCATTTACCACTTACATAGGCATCTCGTAAAGTTTTAAAACAACATATTTCAGAAACAACTAATCACATGCATTCAAGAACCTAAAATACAAATAAACCCGGCAGACAACAATAAGGTAACCATAAAAATTGATAATTTGGCACAAGACATCCATTTGCAAAACATTAATCAGCAAAGAAGTTCACTACGTGTCACCATGTTACAATCATCAGATGCAAAGAGTCAAAGATTACTGCTATTTTACCACCAAAAAAATCCCTAAATCACAAGCCTTGGATCCTGCAATATAATTAACCAACATCATGCATGTATTATATTCCATTGTTGATTGGGTCATTAAAGGTAGCCCAAAATAAAACAATCTGCTTTTCAATAGTCAAAATAAGAAACGTTTCAATCAAAATCTAAAGAACCCTTCACCAATTTCACTAAGAGAAGCTACCTTTTACCAAAGACACTAATTTTCCCAATCTCAACCGAACAAAATTCCAAATCTCAAGAAGAACCCATCAATCAAAATCACATATTTCCCTCACATGGACCATCTTTTTACCCCAAACAACATGATCTAAAACAAATCAAGCTAAAAACACAAGCAAAAAACATAGAGCAAAAGCAAAAACACCCCAAGAAACAAAGCGAAAGACAGATCAAGAAACATACCATCACCATCCTTATCGAACAAACTGAAAGCTTCCTTGAACTCGGAGATCTGGTCATCAGTCAATTGATCCGCCATTTCTCTTTAAGAGAGACAAAAGTCTAGAGGGAAATAAAAAAATCTGAGAGATAGAGAAAAGAGCGCGTAAGAGAGAGAGAAGGAGTCGTGTTTTTTATAGGAGCCAATTCAGCCGCCCCTAGCTTTCTTGTGGCCCCACCTATCAATTCCAACTCACTTTTTACTTCCAATCTTGCCCTTTTTATTTTTTTCCCTTCATTCTATTTTTTTATTTTTTTCTGGGATTGATGATTGATTCGCCTTTTAAATGACCATTATGCCCTTCACTGTGTTTTCTTTTTAACGAGTGTTCATGAATTTATAATTCGTGAAGTATTGCATTTTTTTTTTTATAATTCTGGATAATTTTACTTTTTGGGGTGTTTGAAAATAAGTCATCCAAACTAGGGGTGAGAAAAAAATCTAAAAAACCGAGAAAATTAAAAAAAAATTAAAAAAACTGAACCGTGAAAAAAACTGATTAAAATTTTGAAAAAACCAACCGGTTCGGTTCGGTTTCGGTTTTATAAGTCTGAAATTTAAAAAACCGAACTGAACCAAACTCAAACCGGAAAAAACCGAGCCAAAACAGTTTGAACCGTTTTTTGTCCTAAAAAACCGAACTGAACTGAAACCGGTCGGTTTAAACCAGTTTCGGTTTTTTTATAAAAAAATTATTCTAGATTGGTTATTTTTTTTAATAAAAACCGAATCGAACCGAAAATAATCATCCCTAATCCAAACCAATATCAAGAGATTAGTGAGGATTTTGCTTCTAATGATTTTCCATAGAGTTTGAATATTAGTGGATAAATATATGGATGTGATGTACTTCTTTTAACTTTCAACACATTTTCATGTATAATCTTAATAAGAGTATCATACAAATTTCAATGTTTGTTAACTTGTGTATTCTAATTTAGTTCGGGTTTGATTATGGTTAAAATAATAGATTTAAGAAAATATTTCTTTGCTCAACCATAAAAGAAAACTGTTTGGTTTATCAAATAACTTTTGTTTTTTTTTTGCGTTGGACACTATAAATAATTGTATTTTAAATCTTGATTTTTACATGCAAAAAATCATTCCACAGTAGTTTTCACCAAGTATATATTTTTTAAAACATATCTTTAAAAAAACAAAACTAAATGTTTTATTATTAAACCTATTTTTTTAAAAAAACACAACCACTAAAACTATTACAATACCAAGCAACCACTAAAACTATTCATGTGTTTGATTAAAACCAATGGAATTTTTCATGCAAAATAAATAAAAAACATGTATTCATGAATTAAAAAAACAAGTTATTTTAGTTTCAATGAAATTAAAATTTGAAATATAATTATATGTGTGTTCTAATATAAAATACAAAAACTATTTAATGTAAAAGGAAAATCAAATATATGTGAGTAAATTCTTATATTTTTTATCAAGTGATGAATTTGTAATTATCATTATCTTTTTTTTTAATGACTTGTGACTCGTCAAGAACACACCACTTTTCGCAACATATTTTGTAAACCTACTTGATAAGGAAAGGAAATCCATCCCTTGCTAGCTCTTTTATCAATCAATCTCACCTCTATTTTCGGTTGCCACTAAATTCATGTCAACTTATGATCAAATCACTAATAAAAAAATAAATATTTTTGCAAATTATTCATTTTCTCTCAGACGGAGCTCCTTTTTTACAAATTCATAAACTTGTATCTCTTATAAAATGAACTTTAAATTCAATTATATAATTAAAATATTTCAAACTTTAGGACTAAAAATGTAGAATTTTTCTAAGGTTTACTATGCAATGCGCGCCACTACCCAATGTAGTTTCATTTATAATTACAAGACCCGACCAAGTCCACAGTCTTTATCCTGAATCATATTTGTTGACTTTAGTTAACATAAGTTTTTTTAATAAAATAATATTTTTTTAAAAAAATTTCACTACCAAATAATCTCATGTCAATCACTAGTATAGATAACAATGAATATTTATGGGTCGTGTTTTTTATATGTATACCCTATCGAATACCTATTAGGTAAGAAATTTAGATATTCATACTCTATTTAACAGGTTTCGAGTATCCATATAGATATATATATATATATTATGATTATTATTTGTTATTCAATAAACAAATAAAATATATACATTAGAGTTATATTGGGGTCGGGTTTTGAGTATAGTTTGATAATATTTATATTTTATTTATTATTCAATAAGTAAGGTAACTATCTATAAAAAAAAAACTTATTTTTTAAATTAATTTATATTAATATATATCAAATTATCACCCCTACTATATACTATATGGGTTTTTGGTGAAAAGGAAATGTTTTCCAGTCACCCTATGCACGTGGGAGACCAATTTTCGAAACCAATAAAAGGGTACATAGGTCATTGCAAATTTTGAAAAAAATTAAACCCTCGAAATAAAAAAGAAATTGCAGTGAATAATCATCAGGGGTAAAATCGTACAGCAGCATTAAACAAGTAAAAAAAAAAGCCAATCACAAGGAGAAGAAAGAGGTTGACAGATAACAATACAGTTAACTACCGCCCATCATTAGACTAATCCATTCACATAATGCCACGTAGGTTTCTTTGATTTTAAAAGATTTCTTGATGTTATTGGTGTACATTAATTTCCGGTGAGAATGATGGCGATTTTAGTGAATCAAAATGGCAAGAAGCAGACGTGCGCGTTTACGCGGTGTGGACGCGGAGAATCATGCAATCTCGCGGTGACCGCCACGTAATCTCTACATCTCCTTCACCATGTCGCTATTCCTATCACAATTATGTTCGGGCCGCAGTCACCATTAAAATAAATTTTATAAAATAAAAAAAATATTTTAAAAAATAATATTTATTACTATTTTAAACACCTTCTTAAACCATGCCTGTCATGACAGATTGACTCGAGACTTCATCAACCAACTTTCTATATCAGATAAGTGTTAAAAAGAATAATCTAGAGTTATTCTATCATGACATAATCAAAACCTGATTTAATTTATATATATATATATAAAATAATGTTGTTTTGATTTTAAAAAAATAAAAATAATACATTTTGATTAATTTAATTCAACCCGAATTAACTTATCTAACTTATAACTTAGATTATAAATCATATCGAGTCTAATTACTATAATTTCTGAGCGGTTTTGTCAAATCTATGTAACATGCCTTTTGTTAACTTGAATTACAAGTCAAACCGAGTTTAATTATAACTATGTGATTGACTCATGCTACACTGCCGGTCAAGTTAAAAAAAATTGAACATAAAAAAATATATTCAAATATTGCTAATATTTTTTTCTAACAGAAAAAAATTAAATCGTGTGAGGGTTTGCTCGATGTAACCCGATTGACATTATTGGTCCAAAAACAATTCATACAATCTATGAAAACAACAAATTTTCACTAAACAAATTTTCAAGATGATATATTTTTTCAATATTAAAATAACAACATATTGTATTTGACCTTGGACAATCCGGGTTAACATGTCAAATTCATGACGCAGGTTGTGAGACTATGATAACCCTATGAAAAAAAAATCAAAATAAATTATTAAACTTGATTCCTAATTAACCCAATATTTAAGGAAGAAATTGAAAAAAAATCAATTAAAAAAGAACCCAAAAAAATAACTCTCGTTAACATGCCAAACCTGCAACCCAGATCATAAAATTGAGATAACCCAATGAAAAAAAATTGAAACAAATTACAAATTTCAATCCCTAACCAGTCTAATATTGAAGGACGAGATTAAAAAAACAATTAAAAAAATAGCATAAAAAACAACCTAAGTCAATCCACCAAACTCATAACCTGGGTCATCAGATTGAGATAGTCTTGTAGAAAAAAAATGACCTGATTTAACTGCAGTTAATCTGTCAAATCCACGATTGAGATAACTCTAAAAAGAGAAAATCAAAACAAATTATAAAATTCGGTTCTCAATCATCCATGTCAGACCACATGTTGAATGATGAAAATTGTAAAAATCTTAATAAAAAAATAACAAAAAAATAAGCTAAGTTAACCCGAGTTAACCGTTGAGCATTATTATCGAGTCATAAGATCATGATAACCTCATGAAAAATAAATTAAAACAAATCATGAAGCTTACTTCTCAAGTAAACACAATACTAGTTGATGAAATTAGAGGGAAAAGGTCAATTAAAAAAAAAAGAGAAAATTAGTCAATTAGGTTAAAAATAGATTACAAAACTCAATTCCTAACAGACCCAATATTGAATGATAAAATTAAAAAAATAATCAATTAAATAAAAGATACAAAAAATAACTTGAGTTAACTCAAGTTAATCCATTAAGCATTATTCTCGTGTCATAAGATCAAGATAACCTAATGAAAAGTAAACAAAACAAACTATGAGGTTTAATTCTCAATTAAATCAATATTAAAAGATGAAATTGAAAGAAAAATACTAATAAAAAAAATCCGAGTCAAACAAGTTAATCTGCTAAACTTGGGATCTGTGTCATGAAAGTGTAATAACTAAATAGAAAAAAAAATTTAATATTGAAGAATGAATTTAAACAAAAAAAATTAATTGAAAAGAAAAAAGGCAAAGAAAAAAGACAAAGCAACGAACTATTCTAATGAATAGTGCTTTGTAAGGAGGGGTACAATAAAACCCCTCATAGGATTAGGATAATCTAATGAAAAGTAAATAAAACAAATTATAAAATTTAATTCTCAATCAAATCAATATTAAAGCATGAAATT
>Ga0325405_1005726_pt1 | contig 12609 bp, 10 predicted proteins | sample PopdelMetagenome_21_FD_205663 | JGI IMG/M metagenome (GOLD analysis project Ga0325405, IMG submission 205663) | Populus deltoides microbial communities from Bellville, Georgia, United States - Xylem-Control-R2 | ecosystem: Host-associated > Plants > Phyllosphere > Stem > Wood/Secondary xylem...
AAATTGTAATGACAATCATGCATGAAAATTTCACTTGAAACCTGACTTGGATTATTAAGTTGATAGTACCAAAAGAAGTAGGCAATGAAAAATACTTTGAGCCAAGAATTTTGGCTCTGTGAATTAGAAAATCCTAGCCCATCAAGTCTTTGATTTGTAGATTTAGAAAACAGCTACCATTACTACAACCTCACACATTGCCAATCACTGGGACTTAAGAGATACCATCAGTTTTTTTCCACTCATTGGTGCTGAAATAAATGTTCTCTTGGCGCCAAACCACAGCAAAACCTTCACAAACTCTGTTTCGGAGCATGCCTTGAGGCACAGTGGTTTCCCTCTGCATTAAATCTTAACTTTTGAGTGAAATTTCTCATGTGCATGTTACCTTGGGAGGTCAGGCATATGCCTGACCACTCATGCTTTATACTTGTTGGCATGATGCCCCAAACTCTTGGATGCTTGTGATTTTCAGTTGGTACATTTGGCTTTTCATGATCGAGTGAAAATGGTTGCTTCTCCCGTGTTGGTTCAGTGATTCCATTTTAAGTATATAGCCTATATCTTTTTAAATTTTTTTTTTTATCATGCCTTCTTTTGGTTTATCTTTTTGAGTCAATTGTGCATATCATTTTAATTACAAGAAAAGGAAAAACATTTGTTGACGACCTTTATTAGATGGAATATTGAATTGTAAGCATTTTTTTCATTTACCAATATTTTCTTTGGTTCAGTTAGTAACATAAATTGCTCCTGGACTTTCTTTATATATATATATATATATATATATATATCCTTTTACATTTAACTCGATGAACTTTTGTATATTTGATATGATATCTATTTACATGTGTTGTGTGTGTTAAAATTCTCAAGGCTTATGCCTCATGAGAGGTACAAACCCTCACCCAACACTTGCCTTTTAAAATGCTGTCCTGAAGCACTGAATCCCAAATTCCATGGGTTCTCTTCTGAGCACTTTTTTGAAGGGAGATATACAAATATTTTAATGGAAAATTAAGAGGACTAGAACTCAATCATGTTTATTTAATTTTCCATAACAGTAAGTTTCTCTTTTCTTTTTGTGCATATCCAATAGCTGCTGACATCGTAGTCAAAGGCTTGTTTACGTTGTTAAATATCTCTGATTCTAGTTTTAAGATAGTGAGGCTTGTTTTGAAAATTGAGTGAAGTTTATGTTGCCCCTTCATATCGCATTTGCCGTATGCAGTATATATGTTCCAGCCTATGCATGCTGGATAAGTTTAAATTTTGGGTTATTCTGGATGTTAGAGGAGAATTTATGTATGACAGTCTTGCTGTGGCAGTGCAAAGATTATGCTAAATTCTAGTCAAGTTTTCATGATGTCTCAAATTTTTTGGCTTGTCCATTGCTTGAATACAGACAGTTAATTCTGTGACAAATAAACACGTTGATCCTGTATTGGTGAAAAGAGGATGAATTACTTTCAGATCATAATCTTCTTGAATATATATAGTAGATTTTGTCTACACAAGTCTTTGAAACACCTGAAAATTTGCATGGATTTTTCAAGTGCACCCTGTATTATAGGATTCACCCCCCATTCCTTCCTCAATCTCAGTAACATGCTTGTAATCAGGGATTAGTCAATAAAGTGGATATTGTGTTGGTCAGTAGAAAAAAAGAGCAAGTTTGCTCTAGCACAAGAGTCAATGGGAATCAATCATATAGTTTTTTTGTACGAGGTAGTAACAGAGAATCCAAGCCAAGATAAAGTCGAGCATGTGTAGGAAATTGGTGACAAACAATGGCAAATATTGAATCATGTAATATTAAACCACCCAAATTGGTGTAGAATGAGGTAGGAGTCTACATATGAATAAGACAGTTTAGGAAATGCTGATTGTACTCTTTTTTTTTTAAGATAAAACTGATTCCGTGTAGCTTATTTGTTCTTTTGTAAATTTGAACTGTTGAAACTTGAAACCCATGCTCTAAAGCCTAAAACTTTCTATTCAAGGTATGAAACTAAGTGCATGTGATTGCATTTTGAATATAGTAGAAGTAATGAAAATATCTATTTTAAGGTTTTGACAACAGTGCATGATCTTGTTTTTAGATTTCTAGGCTGGAAGTACTATCTCTTCAACTTTGAAGGTGACAATCTTCCAGTAAAATAACTTGATAGTGTAGGTCTCGAAAGTATAAGAACTGATCTCTTCAGCTGCTTCAATGGTTGTTTCAATCATCAAAAGCTGAAAGGTTTTCTATGACTCTCCATTTTAATGCTTATCCTCTGAAAATCAGATATTTGATAGGGCATGTTGTCCCCCCCCCCCAACCCATGCATTTTAGAATTTTATTATTCTTAAAGGTTAAGTTGATGTTTCTGTGATAGGGTTTCGTAACACCAACAGCCAAATCTCAGCATCCCTCACAACAAATGGAAAATACGTGGTCTCTGCTAGTGAGGATTCATATGTTTATGTGTGGAAGCATGAAGCTGATTCCCGACTTAGCAGAAGCAAAAGTGTTGCTATCACACGCTCATATGAGCATTTCCTTTGTCAAGATGTATCAGTGGCCATCCCATGGCCTGGCATGGCAGACACTTGGGGACTACAAGATACTTTATCAGGAGAACAGAATGGCCTTGATAACCATCTTGATGAAGTTTCCATTGTCAATCACCCTCCAACTCCTGTTGAGGAAGCAAGTAATGAGGGTTCACAATCTTTAACTGGGTGCACCAATAGTCCCATGAATGGAATTATTTCTAGTGCAACCAATGGTTACTTTTTTGACAGAATATCAGCAACATGGCCGGAGGAAAAGCTTGATTTAGCGACAAGAACAAGGAGTCATCATGCCAGTGTGGATATCTCCAATGGGTTAAGCCAAAATGCGTCTGCCTATGGTATGGTGATTGTAACTGCCGGCCTTAGAGGGGAAATCAGAACTTTCCAAAATTTCGGATTGCCAGTTCGAATTTAAGGGGCTGAAATGGCAGCCTCCGTGCAGGGAGTGAATGAGTTGGCAAACCAGTACAGTCCATTTTCCTCATTGGCAAAAATGTGTACAAAGATATTTGGTGAGATGTGTAATATTAGCGAGTTCCAATTCTTCTTCCCTTGCTTCAGCTCATCCAATGTTGAGTGCAAATGGATAGGCATTCTGATGAGCTTTGAGAAGAATATAGATTTGTTAAACAACAAAAAGAGGAAAAAAAAAAATACACCGTGAATTTAGAAACCGATGTATCTGGCATGTCGGGAATTGTAGAGCTATGAGCATGGAAAAAATCTTACTCAATTAAAATGAAATTCTTTCATATTCTTGAATGGTCAAGTCAAGTCAAGTCTTAAAGGTTCTATCCCATTTTGGTTCTTCAGTTATTGGCACTCTGGAAGGGACTTCTCAGGAGTATATTTTTGTTTCAGAATCAACTGACAAGTACAGACGTGCCTGTTTCTATCCGTTGGGCTAATTTAGGCATGTACAGTGTAGCATATCGGCTTCACTATATGAGCTTTTTATTAATCCTATGTTTGTTCTAAACAGCTGGTAAGATTACACATCCCAAAAGTTACCGCATCTTTCAGCAGCTAAAGAGGGCAACCGTTGACCTTCTATCAACTCATACTGGTGGATTAGCTGAGAGAGAGCTAGCAGTCGCAGGTGATAGGAGAGATGGACCATGGACGTGAACCAAATCAAAACCATTTCTGTGGAAGTCCATTGTGTCTTGAAGGAACCAAACCCATTTAAGTCCCCACTTAGGAGTCAGGGCCATTACTGAAAGTGGGGTCCCCTCCACTTTGTCATGGCTCCTTGGCTCCAGTCTGCAACCAATCCCCAAACCATGGCGAGGCTGGCAGAACCTTGGCTCAATTAGAGCAACCTTTGATCCAAAACCCAAGAATTTGCCCCCCCATTTCCTGCCATTTCAAGCACTTCCATACCTCCCTGCCCATAACTAAGTGTAGTGGAAGTTTTTGTGAAACTGACCACAATATCCCTAACTATTCATGCCATTTTCATATGGAAAAAAAAAAAAGTTACAAGAAGAAGAAGAAGCTGTTATATCATGGGAAATCCAAAACACAAAATCTCATTGGTTACTTGGAACTTGAAAGTGACGTAGAAGATACATTTGCTGCTAAATATCTTATCCTGTCTGCCAAACATGTCCTACCCCCAAGTATATAAATACACGTCAAATATCTCTTCCAAAACACACTCCCTTTACACTGCTAAGCTAAGCTCTTCACTTCAGTCAGTACTGCAGGCAGAATATACTGTCCTTAAACAACGAAGGACTTGGAAACTCGATTTAAACAAGCACAGAGAGTTTGCTTTACAAGTGGGAATGGCTCTTCAGGCTGCTTCTTTGGTTTCCTCTGCTTTTGTTTTCCCCAAAGAGGTTAGATGCTAGTATTGCTTTCTTACTTGATGCATTAAAGGAAGATTTTAGTGTTGATTTAGGCAATTGTTTTGTCCATGCAGGGAAAATCTAATGCATCTTTCAAGGATTCAAGTTTGTTCGGAGTTTCACTTTCAGAACATGTCAAAGCTGACTTTAGCTCTTGTGCATTGAAGTGCAAGGTAGCTACCGTGTCAGTTCATTATTGCTTTCTTTTTTATTTAAAGTAGCAAACAGAAGGGATTTTCCTAATGAATTCATTTGTATAATATTATTCACGGCAGAGGGAATTCAACCAAGGAGTTGGGGCTGTAAGAGCCCAAACAATGGTCGCTGCTACTCCAGCACTCGACAGAGCTTCTTCAGAAGGCAAGAAAATCCTTAGGCAGGGAACTTGCATTGTCACTGGTGCTTCCTCTGGATTAGGTCTGGCAACAGCTAAGGCTCTAGCTGAGACGGGAAAATGGCACATAATTATGGCCTGCAGGAACTTCCTGAAGGCAGAAAGGGCTGCTAAATCAGCTGGCATTGCAAAAGAAAACTACACCATTATGCATTTGGACCTTGCTTCACTTGACAGTGTCCGCCAATTTGTGGATACCTTTAGGCGATCAGGGAGGCCACTTGATGTGCTAGTTTGCAATGCAGCTGTTTACTTGCCAACTGCGAAAGAGCCTGCATTCACTGCTGAAGGATTCGAACTTAGTGTTGGAACTAACCATCTGGGTCATTTCCTCCTTTCAAGATTGTTGCTTGAGGACATGAAAAAATCTGATTACCCATCAAAACGTCTCATAATTGTTGGCTCAATTACAGGTATATACAGTATAATACATTTAAGGTTTGCTTTGTTTTGAACATGTTTCAATTGGTTTTGCTAAACGTGGTGTTGTTTCTGTGAAATATTTTAGGGAACACAAATACATTGGCTGGCAATGTACCTCCTAAGGCCAATCTCGGTGACTTGAGGGGACTTTCAGGGGGCTTGAATGGACTAAACAGATCAGCCATGATTGATGGTGGCGTGTTTGATGGTGCCAAAGCCTACAAGGACAGCAAGGTCTGCAACATGCTCACCATGCAAGAGTTCCACAGGCGTTTGCATGAGGAAACCGGCATTGCATTTGCTTCCCTTTACCCTGGTTGCATTGCCACAACAGGCTTGTTCAGGGAGCACATTCCCTTGTTCAGGCTTCTATTCCCTCCATTCCAAAAGTACATTACTAAGGGCTTCGTCTCCGAGCACGAAGCTGGAAAAAGACTTGCTCAGGTAACCAAAACAATGAAAACTGTAGAGATAAAAAAGCTAAGCTATGATTTTGTACAACGCGCAATAACATTATCTGTTCTTTTTGTAAAGGTTGTGAGTGATCCAAGTTTGACGAAATCAGGGGCATACTGGAGCTGGAACAAACACTCAGCTTCATTTCAGAACCAGTTGTCTCAGGAAGCTAGTGATGCAGAGAAGGCTCGTAAAGTATGGGAGATTAGCGAGAAACTTGTTGGCTTGGCCTAAATGAGAATGGCTTGAGAGAATTTCTTGTCGAATAATCTTTTCCATGGGAGAGGATAATGTTAATGCAAAAAAAGTCTTTTTTGTGAGTTTGGAGTTTGGATTCGGATGATTTGCTTTTGTAAACAATTTTCCCTTTTTAGATGTAGATGACTTTGTAGCAATCGCCAATAAAATCACTAAACCATATCGCAAAGTTCATATTTCTCTGATTAATGTAGCAGTCTCCACATTTTCAAATCAGATACTAAATGGAACGTTTTGTAATAACCATGAGGTGTTTGTGTTGTTTTGCTCTTATGACACCAAATTCATGCAGTGACCCAAGTTAGACAAAGTATTTTGACGAGATAAATACAGGTGTTTCATCCATTAGAAGGAACCTTAACTTTTGACTAAAAGGACCACAGTGGTTTGAAAAATGTTGTAGTTTCTAATCATTTTCACTTTTCCAGACCAGAGTTGGAAGAATTTCATTACAATGTCTATCCTTGTTAGTAAAACTCTTTCTTTTTATCAAAAAAAAAAAAAAAGGAAAGTAAAAAGGAAAGGAAACCTTTAGCAGTATTCCCTAACGTGCATTCTCTACTTGAGAAGAAAGCAATTCATAAATTTAAAGAGTAATATATTCAAGAAGTTAAATCCTTTCAAACAAGTAAGACTAGAGATTATGGTCTTGGATTGAAGAACAAAAAGGTGGATGCAGCCATCTGGAAAGTGTCAGCGATGACATCTTCAATCTCATTTTTTGAGCTTTTAGCACAAGAAAAGGAAAGGTGATTCTTCCACTTTGGAAGAATAGTTCTTGCTTTATGAGACTGACTCTTTCTTCGTTTCTTAACATGGATGAGATTCGAAATATCATCAAACATCGCTATAGTTTATTTATTGATTTATATGAAAAATTAGCATTATTTATTCGACTATTGATGTATTTTCACAAATTTTTAGGCAGGCAGGCAAACCAAAATGCACAAAGTCAATGACAATCCACACAAGCATTCATGCGTAGACAAATTCCATTAGCACCTAGGCTACTTTACGCAGATGGCATCACATAAAAGGATTACCTCAGCTGCTTTCACAAGGGTAAGAGCAAACCCAGGAGTCCCATGACATCAATGCACAAGATGATCTGATTCATTCCCTTCACTTGAAGGATAATTGCCACTGGGAAAACGATTCCTGATCATGAAATGTAATGTGCACTTGACATCCTCCACCTCGTCTGGTTTCAGTTCCATGTCCATCAAAGCATGCATGATCCCAGCAAGTCCATGGCCAGCACCCCAGTACTTTTTTCCGTGCGATTCATACATCAACAGACATCTTCCCTTGCACGCCAATCTTCCAGCCTTAATTATTTCATCCACAAGGGTTCTCTGTATAAGTTTCAAAGCCAAATTAGAAAAAGTGTTCATTCTAATCAATAACATTATTGAAAAGAAATTAAAGAAATGTCTTGCTCTGCAGCTAGTAGAGATTGTTTCTTTACCAATATGCTAATTTAAAATGGGCAAGCCCACAAGAACCCAGCTCTCCCATATAATAACTCACATGGAAAATCAGTAAGAAGTTTGATCTGCTGAATAAGAAAATTATATCAATTAACATTTATTAAAGCAACCAACTTTTGATAGAAAAATGCGTAGATGGGAAAGAGATGCAACAGGCGCCTCTTTGACTGCGCTAAATAATGATACAGTAGCCTTCTGTCCCCAGCGTGCTTTGCTGCGAGAGCACCAAGAGCACAAACACCAGTCTGTCCACATATAAATGTCACACGCCAGCAACCCCGATGGATCGCATAAGCCAATACAAGTAGAAATATTTGTTTTCCCCAAGGATTGGGAAGGCACACCAAGAATGTAACCTCTACTTGAATTCAAAACTAGGTGCCGGCTTCAAGCATATTAAAAAACTTGAGCATTTACAGTGATAAGCCAGGCCAGGATCAAATTCAAGATTGGGCTAATTTGAGCATTTCCACAAACCAAATCCTTGGGGAAAGGCGAAAAGAAGAAGAAGCATGGGATTGGCTAAGAAGAAGTTTTTGCACTCGTTGCCCGCATGGAGACTATGCAGCTCAAAACATAAGGAGCATTTTATCAAATTGATGTGAAAGTCGGCCTTCTTAAATGGCCATATTCATTAGGAGATTAAGCTTGTAAAGACTTACGATCAAGTAACAAATATCTTTACAAAACCTCTAAGTTCTTGAAATAGAACCTTTGTTGCGCGCAGCAGTATCAGGTGTCAGGCATGTTATTGGTTCTTGAAGCCATATGTCAGACATATTGAAGGGTTAAGTTATAAAACCCGAGTAGATACAATATATACTCACATCTTAACATTAAAAAAAAGTTGTAATTTTTTTATAATTAAATTATATTTTTATTAATTATTTAAATTTTTTTTCAAAATAATTTTTTTATAATTTAATTTTAAATTTAAGTTAGATAAAAAATAAGTTAAGAGATTTTAAAATTAATATTCGAATTTAATATATTTTTAAGATATATTAATCTAAAATCTCATCTAGATTAAATTTTATATTAAATTAAATGAAATTAACCCATTCAAAATTTATTTTAAAAAAATAAAAATAAAATAATATTATTTTATTTTTACTTCTTTAAATCTTAAAATATTTTAACCTGTATATCCTATAACAAGCTCATGGACCGGACCTGTTTTAGTAACTTTGAAATCTATTCCTAATTCCTATCTTTGTTTGAATGATAGGATCCATATCATATGTGATTACTCGACTTTGAGCCCATCATGTAGTGGGCTTGAATCATTAAACAAAAGTCCATTGGGCCCTAAGCACTTCCGATACCTCTTCCCCCTTCTTATTTTCTAGGTTTTTGTCAGGGTTTTGCTCATCTCTTACAAAAACTTGTTCCTTCAGTCTGCAGCTCTCTTCCTCCTCTTCAGGTACTAACCCTTCTCCTGCTTAATTCTATAAACAACTCAGCTATAGTTTTCATGGTTTTGAAGCTAAACGTTTCGCGGATTTCAGGTGTCATCTGTACGTAAACAAACACAGCCATGGGAAAGAAGAGAAAGCATAGTGAGACACAGGTCATTGAACCTGCAAAGAAAGATGAAAGTGAAACAGAGAGACCTAAAAGGACACTCTTGGGTTGGAAAGATAAACCTGAAGAGAAAGAGACTGAATCCCTACCTCCTCATCAGGGTGGTTTTAGAAATAAAGAGAAAGTCTTGGTTACTTGTTCGAGGCGTATTAATTACAGGTTCCGTAAAGATTTAATCTTTTTTTTTGAATATTTGATTTCTGGGTTTTGTTGGGGTTTTTGGGGGTTGTTGGATCTTGTTTGTGCTTGAAAGAATTGTTGGTGTTGCAGGTATAGGCACTTGATGTTGAATCTGGTGTCACTTTTGCCACATTGTAAGAAGGATAGTAAGGTTGAGTCTACAAGTAGTAAAGGCGCAACGTTGAATGAGCTTGTTGAGTTGAAGAATTGTTCTTCTTCTTTGTTCTTTGAGGTGAACTTTAGCTTCCTTAAACAAACTATTTGACATGGTTAATTCAATACTATTTGTGCAGGTGATAAAAGGCTTGATGCGTATGCTAACTCATCAAATGAATTAGTGCTGTTGATAATTGTTCCTGATGTTTGCGTGGTTTAGTAATTTGAAGGAAAATAACTTAGTAACTTTGAGAGGAGACTTGGTGATTATATAAATATTGAGATTAGGAAAAAGAGAACGGTTGGTGATTTCTGTTCTCCTTTCTCTCTATATTTCAGTGCCGGAAACATAAAGACTTGTACCTGTGGATGGTCAAGTGCCCCAGTGGTCCGTCTGTGAAATTCTTAGTCAATGCTGGTATGTTAATTTTTTTTTTTTAATTCTAGCACTCTGATTTTTTTGACAATCATATTCTGTAATAGGCATGAACTTGTTGTGTTCAAGTGCTACTGTTTGCAGGATCATAATTTTTGCACATGCATTTAATGGGTGTTGGGAGGGGAAAGTTAGCGAAATCTTTATAGAGATTCACTTTTTTTTGCTATGGTTTTGAATATATGTGTGGAGTTGGAAATCTCCAAAACATTTTCTATTTTTAAGCAGTTGTTATGGTATAGAATGGTCCTTTTGACTTCTTGTGGCATTTTGGTTTGGGAGCATTTGAAAATTTGCTTTTCATTGATATCCTGTGGCACTGGAGAGCCATTTTCCTGATTTTCCTTAATCCTATTCCGTGTACTCTACCATGGAGGATATCCTGTACTCCTTTTTGTAATTTTCTTCTTGTATTAAGAGTAAGTAGCCTAACCAATGCAACTTGTCTTGTTCATTTTAGTGCACACAATGGAAGAATTGAAGCTTACAGGAAATCATCTGAAAGGGTCTCGACCTCTCTTGACTTTCTCAGCTAACTTTGATAAAGATGCTCACTGGAAACTCCTGAAGGAGATGATCATTCAGGTATTTTGTTTTTGTTTCCCATCTTAGAAGCAACTTTTATCTGCATTCTATCTTATAATACATGGCTGAAACAACTGGAATCTCCATTCTTTAAAGACAAAATCGTGAAATACTTGTCCAAAATCTCTTTTAATAGCAGTCTTCCAGGAAATATTGTAGATAAAATGATTGATATTCTTGGTACCTACAATGTATGGCTTTGTCACAAAAGTATGCTGATAGAGACTACCATTTTGTACGTCTTGTTTCTGGTGCTGTGATAGCAGAGACATCCATGAAGCAAATTTTTCAGCTCACTAAATTTTTCATTGTTTGCTTTATAAGATCAGTTGAGGGCCTACGAACCTGTTCATTTCATGAATCCCTACCTAGTGATTGCTTGGATGCTCAAATTTTACTTTCCTCATGGTTATATTTAATTTCTGATTCCTTTACATATGCTAGACCAAATGTTGATGATGTACTCAGCCATATGTGAACTTCAGAAGTCTTTTCATATGATACTAAGATAGTGGCTTCTTTGCCTTTTTTTTTGTCAGATATTTGGAATCCCAAAGGATCACAGGAAATCTAAGCCTTTTTATGACCATGTCTTTGTTTTCTCTATTGTTGATGACCATATATGGTTTCGGAATTACCAGGTAAATTATACATTTTTTTTTGAAGTCTACTTCTATTGGAGCATTTATGCAATTTCTGCCTTCAAAAACTATTTTTTCTGTTGCCCAATACTTGTTACACTTTACAGTAATTTATGTTAACATTTTACTGACTTTATGCTCCCAACTTAGAAATGACAACAATTAACGAGTTAACATCCTACAAGTCATTCTAGCTACAATTTAACAAATGAAGTGGTAGATTGAGGCATATCAGAGCAGAAGACTTGCTTGCTTGTATTTGGTATTTTGGAATCTAGTAGACATGCTACATTATCCGTTTGGTATCTCTAATCAGAAACCTGCATATGTTAAAAAGTTAATTCCTTTCCCCTTTCCCCCTTTCCAAAAATCTCCTATGCAGGGATTCCTTCTTAAGTTCATGAAAGCTGATTGGTTGTCTGTAGCCTTTCCAGATAGCTTTTTCATGTCCTGGCTTAATGTTTTATATATTAGATGATCATTTTATCAGATTTAATCCGATTGGAACTGCAAGCACTGCTATCAACCAAATAGTCTATTCATTGGACTGCTTGCAGTTCCATTGAAGCTGTTTGTTCCTGTGTTTTATTCCTTCCTGTTTTCATATACATTCTTAAATTGCTGTACTGCTCTACTGTATGGCTTTTGCTTTAGCCCGTGCTAGAGAAATAACAGGGATATACCACTTGGATATTAGAGACTGGTTTAGCCATCCAATCCTCTATAGATGGTTGTATCAGAGATGTTATCCTTTTAGTGCTCTTTCAGATGCAGTAACCAAAATTACTCAAGTATCCTTTTCGTTTAAAGGTGTTGGCTGTCATAGTAAAATCTGTACTGATGAACACACAATGCTGTCTTCCATTACTCTGTGGGATAATTGTCTCAGATGGAGCTATCAACATCCTTATTCACCAATTAGAGCCACATTGTTGACAGTTACCAAAACTCAGTCCCAATTGTTTGATTTAATGTGAACACTCAGAAATCTTATAAAGGCAAAGAAGCACTGCTATGTTAAAACAATTTTAGACCTATAAAGTGGTTGCTGAAAATGGGCAGATGCACTACCATGTAAAAATCCTGAATTTTTATGTATAATTCTTGATGTTCCAATTACATGTAAGTCTCGTTGCAGTGTTTTTCTGGAACGCTTTCTAATTATTATTTTTTTATATTTTTTTTGTATTCATTTCATGTGAAGTTTTTTCCGTGTTTCATTAATCTTTGAAACTAACTCCTAGCATCTCGTCCTCTTCTTCTTCAATATAGATATCTGTTCCTCATAATGAAACAGATAAAATGGCTCGAGGAGGCCTGGATAAGATGACCCTTGTTGAGGTTTGCACTGACATACTTTTGAATTTGTACACGGTGAAAAACCTGTAGTCGTTATTAATTTTGAAAGACTGGTTTGGTGCAGGTTGGTCCAAGATTTTGCCTGAACCCTATCAAGATTTTTGGTGGCAGCTTTGGAGGCCCAACATTGTATGAAAATCCGTTTTTTATATCACCTAACCAGGTCAGCGAATTATCTACATGTTTAGTTTGAGTTTTGGCATCACAAGTATGATTAGCTTCTCTTTAGTTA
>Ga0325405_1005727_pt1 | contig 12608 bp, 8 predicted proteins | sample PopdelMetagenome_21_FD_205663 | JGI IMG/M metagenome (GOLD analysis project Ga0325405, IMG submission 205663) | Populus deltoides microbial communities from Bellville, Georgia, United States - Xylem-Control-R2 | ecosystem: Host-associated > Plants > Phyllosphere > Stem > Wood/Secondary xylem...
TAATTATAGAATAGATACACATTAAATGAATTGAATAAAATTAAAGAAAAAAAATATTATACAAGGTATACATATAAAAAAAATAGTATTATTTTATGTGAAAACCATTGAAAAACCAAATTATATATAACTAAAAAATAAATTGAAAACTTAAAATATACATGTGGATGTAAATATATAATCTCAATGAGCCAAGCAAGCTCACCAAGTCCATTTTGAAAGGGAAAAAAAAATAGGGAAAATGAAACTGATTTTTTGAAAAATCAAGAGACCAAGATTTTAAGATTTGAAAAATATGAGAACCAAAGGAATTTCTCATGCTATTTTTGAAACTACCATCTATTTCCTTAGTTTTCTCACTTCAATCCCTTTCTTTCAACCTCCAGTCCTTTTCTTTTAATTTTGTCATTGCTTAATAAATTGAAGTAATTGGTTTTTAATTTATCCTAAAATGATGTAAAAAAACTCAAGAATTAAAAAAAATTGTCACAATTTTAGTTATAATGTTTCTCCCAAAAGCGACTTAGAGTTTATTATTATTAATAATTATAATTATAATTATCATAATATTTGGTATTTATTTGCTCTAGTAATCCTTAAAAAATATTTTTTTAACATCAAATAAATAAATAAAAAATGATAGTAAAACAAGTCAAAAGATGCCAAAAACTGTCATGGGATTGTGCCAGCCACAGTATTGGTGAAGAATGGCGAGCCTCTGTGTGTGTGTGTGTGGTGATAATAGAAAGATAACGCCAGCCACCAAAGGTTGCCATTTGGCAGATAGGATTGTATGCCACTTGACTTCTCCTATTCTTAACCACACCATTTCCACAAACCTACCATTTATCATTCTAACACTAGCTGTAGCCTCAGTCCAGCCTCCCACACTCAGAGAGAGAGAGAGACAGAGAGACAGAGAGAATGGCCACCACAGCAGCCCTCTCCAGCGCCATGGTCAGCACATCGTTTACTCGCCGGGTGCCAGTTACAAGCCTACGGGCACTTCCCAACGTGGGGGAGTCTCTTCTTGGCTTGAAAGCCAGTCGAGGAGGACGTGTTAAAGCAATGGCAGCATACACGGTGAAGCTCATCACTCCTGATGGTGAGAAGGAGTTTGCATGCCCCGATGACATCTACATCCTTGACCATGCTGAGGAGGCAGAAGAGATTGACCTCCCCTACTCATGCAGGGCTGGCTCATGCTCTTCATGTCTTGGCAAGATTGTGAAGGGGACTGTGGATCAGTCTGATGCTAGCTTCCTTGATGATGACCAGATAGAGGAAGGCTGGGTTCTCACCTGTGTTGCTTATCCTACGTCTGATGTTGTCATCGAGACACACAAAGAGGAAGAGTTTAGCGGTTAAATAAGATCTCTTTCTGTTTGTGTCGTCGGTGGTGTTCCGGCAGGGGGGGATTTTATGATTGTTATCTCTACTGTTACTGAGCATGTAATTTAATTTGTCCCAAGTTTTTCTTCCTTCATTTGTAGTCTCAAATGAAACAGCGTTTACTTAATAAATCTTAGTGTATGGGATTGTTTCCTCAACCGCCATGGATCTCTCTCTCTCTCTCTCTCTCTCTCTCTCTCTCTCTCTCTCTCACAGACGTGTACTTTTGCAAGTGTTTCTGTAAAAATGGATTTTGGATGCTTAATCTGAAACATTTTTAGCTTAAAAACACAGTATCGAACACAGCCTTAGTGGCCTTCACTTGCAACCAGGTGCCTTTTAGCTTAGTTGGGCTAAGATCTTCTCTATGCCACAGATAAAAGTAAGGGAAGGCAAGAGCCCTGTACCGAGATAATTACAGTTGCAACTACAACTATAAATTAAGAGAATAAGTCTTCTCCTGCTCATTGAGTAATGCTTTGTTTTTTTCGTTCCTTCATGTTTTTGTGTGTGAGAAGTGTGGAGGAAGATTATTACGAATTAAATATCGATTTTATAAAATTAAATTTAAGATTATAGTTAAATTTTTTTGAAAGATTAGAGATAAAAATAGAAAAAAAAGAGAGAGTAAATTGCTCAAAAGGCATGGAAATTCTCAATTTAGTCGTCTTTTAAGTTTCAATTTACACATATTTGGTCCTAAAGTTTTAAGAGTTTATGTTTTGATCCTAAGATTTTTTTATATATTTCGGTCCATAAGTGTCGAGAGGTGAGAAATAAAATTATAAAAAAATAAGAGGAGATAGAAAGAAATTGGTCAAGCAAATTTTGGCTTAAAAAAAACTAATCTTTATGTTAATAGATTCATCTTATATAAGTTCTGCAGAGGTGTTTTGGAGTTTTTTTTTATTTATTTAGTTTTAAAAATTAAATGGAGGCTTAATGAGTTTTTTTTTAATTCAATCTAATGAGTTTTTAGACTGATTGAAAGGTATTTTAAATTAAAAATGAGTTTAATAAGATATTTGGGATATTTTTAGGATGTTTATAAGTAAAAATAAATTGAAAAGGTAGATTTCGAAGGTAAAAAAAAAAATCTTGAAACTTGATTTGGGCAAAAATAATAAAAATTTAAACTAGAAAACAACACATTATTCATTTTTTTATAAAAAAATTAGGATGAATAATATATTTTACACTCCATAAAAAACAAAAGAAAAAAAAAAAAAAGCCAAGCCAAGCAACCGGATGCCTGTTCTTTTTGATTTTAGAAAAGGCATGTTGGCCATCCTCTTATGCCTAGACATCTTTTTTTATTATTATTTATAGATTACTCATCAATTTTTTTAATTTATTTTTTAAAAAAGTTTTGAATAAAATTTACTATAAATAAAATAATGAAAATAATATTTAAATTATTATCCTATTTAACATAGTTTTCAAATAAATCTATAGTTTTTAATAGTAATATTAATAATTACTTAGTGAATTGTTAATTATATATGAACCTAATATAAAAAAGAAATTAAAAACAATATGCTCATGGATATTTAATAAAAATAAAATAACTATTTTTTTATTTTTATTATAGATTATGTCCATAACGTTTTCAAATTAACTATTTTTTCCTCATGAATGTTTATATTTTATGAATGAAATTTGCTTTAGAATCTATAGGCTTTTATTAAAAAAACAATATTTTTTTATAAAGAAAAACATGTTTTTATCAAAATAAAGAAAGGAAGTTTTAATTAAAGTGATACAAAATAAAAAGAAATACATGAACATTTATTTTGATTACCTTTAACTTTTATTTAAAGAACAATACTACTAATAATAAAAAAATATGTTTTCGTGCAAAAAAAAAAAAAATAAACACACATTCAAAAAATTGCACCTCGCGTGGTAGAAAAAAACTAGTTAGTAACTACATAAAAACTCCTCCATGTTTTGGCAGTACAAGGAAACGTTTGTCAGGCTCATAGACGAGTAGTAACATAATTTTGGACGATGAAGCTTCCATGAACAAAGCTGTCTAAAAAATAATCAAGTCCTTTGAAATAATTCTATAAGAGTCTCTGCTCTTGATCCCTCTTCATCGCCCAAATCATCATCCTCTTCATCGATAATCGGTGGAGGCTGCAATGTAGTATCATTCAAGTACTCTTCTATCCGCAGTGAAAGGTGGTGATGATCCTGGTGTGGATTTGAGGTCTCAGCATCTTCTTCTGCCTCTTCTTGTTCATGAGGTGGGGCTACAGTTACCTCATTCAAAGAACCTAGGGAAGAGGACCGCGATAGAGTCCCGGATGCCACTGTGATTTCATCCTGCTCATCGATCGTTGTATCTAGTGAACATACTGATCTTGTAGCAACTGAGAGTGCTGCCGAGTCGCGTTTAGACCTCTCCTTCACCCTCTTGCACCAGCTGTGCAGAGAATGTCTAACACTCTCAGCAACCAATGCCTTCCTAAACCGTGATCCCATCTGAATGGTGAAAAAGGTTCAATGAACCCTCTTCTGAATGGAGTGTGAAAAGATTTCTTGGCATATCTAACATTGAAAAGAAATTGCACAAAACCTGTGTAATAATGACATTCAAGGGCACTGTGCTGTAGCTGCACCAGAACTGAACTAGAACCCTGCATTTACAAAAATAAAGATGGTCACTGAAATCCAAAGATTAATAATTGCCAACAGTAGAAATTCTCGAAAGCAATTGGACAATGCCAGCAACCTGTTCTTACTACTAACACACTCAAAATCAAAATTACAAAAACTTTGTTTTTGTTGTTGGATTTTCAGAAAAACAAAAGTGCTAATTAATCAGGTTAGATGCACATGAACATTGGTTGGATGCTTATGGCATCACCATGTACAGAAAACAAAAGTTACGACATGAGAGTTAAAAAGAAAAAAGAAAGACATCAAATGAGAAACTTTAATATCAGCCTGTGATTGCTCACCCCCCTGTGAGAGGGAAAAGGTACATCATGGAACCGTTCTCTCTTCAAAAGATTTTCTCTTGTCTGCAGCTCAGAGTCGATAGAAACTGCAACAAGAAGATTTTCTGAAGCCACTGTGGCCTAAGTTGCCGAATTGCTTGAAGAAGCATGTTAGACAGACAACACTAAGGATTAACTTCATTGCTGTCATAGCTATTGGGTGGTGAGCAACAGGGATTTTCGCTGGCCTTGCATGCATGATAACCTCTGGTGTATGGAAGGAAACTTTGATGACAAAAGCCTAAAGTTTCTAGATTTTCTAATGTGTAACTGATAAGGGATTTCATCTTATGTATGTAACTGATTGGATACAATTTCGCACCAGATAGCATACATTTTTTTTCCTGATATTCTTAAGAAAGTTAATATGAGATTATCTTACATGTGCACAGCTGAAAACCGGTTCCTAAGACCAAATTAATATTCTGAATAAACAACTTGAAGAAACAAGGAGATATATTGTTACTGAATCTGTGGTGTCTTTATGTTTGTGGAGGACTAATACAAGGAGATCAAATAACCAGATCATTATATAACTTAGAAAATACAGGAACCTTATGTATTGGCAATACCAGCGGAAGAACTTGAAGAAAATCTGCAAGGTAGGTTCAAAATTAGGAAGGGAACATACCCAGAAGCTAACCGAACAATTATCATGAGATGGTTTTTCATGAAGCACGATCTTTTCTTGAATCCCCACTAAACACAAAGAAATTAGAAAACTCATAATTAAGAATAGATAATATGAGAGTTCATTCTCCTCAAAGAAGAAAAAAAGGACCTATCAGCTTTTGCTTTCCAAAGCCTGAAGCTATTTAATAAATGGACAGTTAGAGACATTTGAGATGTGACAAGAAACAAGCACCGCTAACCCATCTATGTTGTCAACTTATCCACGAGTTCCTTTTCAGAAGTTGCATATGCTATACCATGTTTCAAGAACCGGTTTCTCTCTGACATCTAAAGCCTTAGTTACAATGCGAACCATACCAATTCTCATGAACATATAGACAATAATTTTTCTAACCCCTAGACACTAGAAATACAGAAACCCACAGAAAGGAGAAAAAGGGCTCAAACCTACCAAGGACCAGATAAAGGTTGCCATCTCAAAAGCATTCTGCATGCAGGGCAAGAAAACAAATGAGAAGAACTGTATGAAACACAAAGAGATCAATATATCTGACACGGGATATAAATCAATATCATCACCTGAAATATGATAAATTGTATCAACCTCAACGATATGTCCGGTTTACCAAACCAAAAAAGACCATCTCGTGGCTTTACTTGATTCCCAATGGATGGACCTGTTTGTTCCCCTATCTCAAGTGCTAACGTGGAAACAACATGCTGAAGTTTTGTTCCAACCAACATCACAAGCTTTGATATGTGAAACATATATGTTAGAAAAATATCATGCAGCAACCGTTACTATTTAGATAAAGTGACAGAATGAATATGTGTACTTACAATAGCAGGAATGAAGGAAAGCCAAAAGTAAATATTTAAACCTGGATCATTTAAAGAATTTAACCTTTCAGAAAGAAAATGGTAGAATCTAACATATACTAAAGAGATATCCTTTTTACATGCTAGAAAAAGAAACGACAAGTTACCATGGATATTGATGAAGATACAAATTATTGCATATCCCCAAAGTGGCCAGCTACAAAATTTAGGAAAATGATTCAGTTCAACTCATTATACTGCTTCTTCACTTCAGGGAAATTTTAAATTTACATCCTTCAATATAACAATGTTCATTTCCTTGAAATCTTTGCATTCATGGTAGATTACAGGTATTTAAACTTCAAAGGTTGTAATGGTTACTGTTCTATAAAAATTATATCACAGAATGAGGATTTCATTTCTGGTGTCCATCCGATGTAAAAGTATGTAATCTCATAATTAAGTACATGTTTGCACATGTGCAACTTCAATCATCCAAATGAAATCTATACTTCACCTTCCTCGATGAAATTAGGAACCAGATCCATTTTGAAGTCTTATCCTGCCACTATCAAGATGTTCCAGATGGTAAAATGCATGCATAAATCCTTTATTTTGGCCTACTCGAGAAAGATAAAGGTGGTTTTCTCCATAATTTCTCAAAGCCCCCATCCCCGTTTTATTAGGCCTGTTTCTTTCTTTTGTATATGAAAATTGACAAGCATCGCCTAGGCCAAATGAGTGTTTTTGAAAGATAGAAATTGTCTCTTATTTTCCACCGGGCTCTTCAACAGACAAGGCTGAACCATGTCTGACTGGAATATAATATGTAGGGACACTGCAAGTACGTCATCCAAAATGGAAAATGACTGCAAAGAGCTAGTAGTTTTTTCGATCAGAGGAAATTGGTGGAAGAAATAAAATTCATTCAAAAGAGTACATACCTGATCCCCAAGATTCCATGAAACTCGTCTTCCATACTGCGGACCATATATTTATGGAAGTCATAAGAAATTGGCAGTTTGTGCTTCTGCAGAGTTGAAAACATGATAACAACATGCAACATGACTTCAGCACAAAGTTAATGAAATGAAAGCAACAAAAGGAGGATAAGTACATGACCAAAGAGCTAATCAACATAATGATCTGATTCTTTTCATATCCTAAATGAATTAAGATCTACCAGTTAGCAATGAAGCATTTTTAAACAAGGCTTCACAAATAGAATAATATTGAACTGCTAGCACGGTAGAGTTTGCATGCACGAAACTAAACTTGATGATTTTCATCTACAAAAAATTATCCAGTTCAACTGTAATCTGTTGAAAATCTTCCATATTCTTCAGATGCGATTCTGGATCTCATACTACTTTTCCATGAAACAAGAGTATATCTTATTTTCAAATACTAAATAGCTGGGTGCCAGTAGTCTGTCAAAATAGAATCACAATTAATTCACTAGTTCCATTTAAAGTGCATGGAGTACATACGCTGAAGATTCCTTCATGAGGATCAGATGTTGCAAAGGAGAATTTCAAAGAGAAATCACAAGATCAACTTGGAAATGATAAAAGTTAGAATATATATGGTAACTATGATGGAAAAAGCCAAATAGAGACAACAGCTATTCAAGTAACACATCAAGAAAAATTAGACACGCACAGTGATGAAACCCAATCGTAGTGCCAAGTAATCTGATTTCTTTATAGAGCTCTTAAATTGTCGAAAGAAGCAAAGCTGCACAAGCACACCATTTTCATAAGTAAAACACAATCAGAATCCCTCCCAGATGAGGCATGCAATAAAGAAGAGCATAGGGAGAAAAAAATGAAGGAAAAAATAATAAAGCAGGAAAGACAATAAGGAAACACTCAAAGTTCAATCCTGTTCTACAAAAGTCAATTGATCGTCATCCAAAGTAGGATGGGTGGAAGACACACTGGTATTCCTGTGCGCTGTTTCTTTGGAAATGGTATGGCCATTAGACATCATATCTTCATTAAGTCTTATAATACCAATTCCGACAAAAGTCTCGGAATCATTTGATTGCCAGACAACCAAAATCTTCAGAAGAATATCTGGAGCATTGTTCTAGTAAGCTTACACAAAAATGTTGAACAGTATTAATTGTGAGTTTGGTGTAGGTAACATTTTCCCACCAGATATTGATTCATAGGACTGCTCAATTGCATAATACAAGTCCTAGTTGTGGAGAATGCTTGATTTCATGGGGGGGAAGGTATTTTGTCAATAAAACTAGTAGTGTATGGAATAGCAAATTGTTTGAGATGTGCTATATTCTGCTGATTATTTTGTGCATTCAGGATGTTAGTACTTGATTGACATTGAGTTGGCTAATTCCTGAAACAACAGTTGCAAGGTTGGAGTCAAAAGTGTTTTGTGTGGATTTATTGTACTTTTATGCTCTAACTCATTGAGATGAAATAGCGTAACCATTGAACAAGAAGATAAAACACTCAACCAGTCATCCTTTATGGTTCTAATGCATCAATTTGGTTAAAAACAATAAGCACCACAAAACTCGTGCTACACTTTAAATCTCAATGAGATGATAAGAAACGATATGTGTGGCAATTTGTTTATATCTCAGAGGATTCAGTGCAGTCAAACTTTAACACTTGTCCTTCTAAATCAAGACAGCAGTTCCTGCGGAGCATATTGGAGCAGGAAACAATCAAGTATAGAGGGAATGAAGTTTTAGTTTACCAATTCAATAAAATGTCTTCAAGAGCTTAAAAACAAATTGCTGCTGATATTTATCATCATGGATAGCGGTGGTTTTTTACCATTTGGCATATCCATTTCACAAACTGTCCTTAAGAATAATCGGAGGGACCAAAACAGTATCATCCAACTTGAACAGCAAGACTTTCTTCAACACAATACTGAAGGTTCTGTTTATCTCTCTTTTATATGACTGGTTGACTTGTTAAACCATGAAGTAAAGGCTAGCTCTGAATAATATACTACGTTACTAGCAAAACTAACAGCAAGTTCAGGTTCTGAACATTGATCCATTCACTTTCTGGATTTTAACAAATTGCTAAATAGAATTCTTGATCCCAGTGTAAAATCTTTCAACATCATGAACCTGTAAAAGCAAGTTATTAAGCATCTATCCAGATATAAATTCAGCACAGATATGTAAATTCCATTCAATCTATTTTCTGTGACTTGAAGTTTCAATATATAGCAATATCATGTCTGCTTCAACCCTCTGATTCATTTTCTCTAATTCTAATCATCCCTAATCACAAATTCTCAGCTTACAAAACTGATAAACTTTCACTTCAGGGACTTTCATTCGTTTTCCAATGGGACATTCTACATAAGGAATACCCTTTGTGTGATGAGTCAGTGCAGATTCCTAATGAGACACTAAGGATATGTCAAAGGATTTTCAAACCCAATGCATCCTTATCATGTCCTGATAAACTGAAACCAAAAACTAGACAAATTCCCGTAGTCAATTTAAAGACCTTCAGAGGAATCGTTGATATCATCGATAGCATAAAGCTGCATAGATTTCTCAGCCTCTTATATTGTCAGGAAGTCAAGAAATGCCACAGCAAGATTGTGGAAACTGAAGGTTTTTCAAACAAAATTCCAAGCTACTCAAAGAACCTTAACTTCAAAATAATAGGTTGCCAAGAGTATTGAAAAGGAAAGGAAAACAATGTGTCAACTAAACAATTTTGGTTAGTCCTCCATACATCCTTCAAACACCATTTCCTTGCCAGAAATATATACACAACAATATGTCCATACTAGAGTGGAAGAATGGATCTCACAACAAATATTATGTTAAATTAGTCCACATAACATGTTTTAAAGTAAATGATAGATGCCACCAATATATGCACTAGAAATAATTGCCAAAAACAAGGAAAAACATCACAACTTTACAAAGAGTCATACACATAGAAAGCAAGGAAATTACCATCCAAATGAGAACTCGACTCCTGCTCCATGGATGAGATGCGTGGTGGAAAACAAAGGTGGATTGCCGCCTCATTACCTTGTTTTTCTTTGCTAAAAAAAATGATAGTGAGAGAAAGATAACACAGTGAGATTTTGGATGCCACATAATAACAACTGGATAAATATATTATCAAAGTGAAATTTTTATTAGACAGGGGGGGAAGGAACAATAGCATAAAAACAGTATACAAGAAGTAAAGGTTCTGCAGTAAGAAGTCTACACACACTTCCAGCAGCCAATAGCACATAACACAGACCATTTTGTATAATAGGCAGATTCTTGTGTTCACTGACATACGATTGATATCTTAAAATTAAAAGGAACTTTCATACATAAGACTAACAGAATGTAGCATTCCTACATTAATGTCTATGTTTGGTCCATGATTTCTGCACAATCCAACTCTTGTTATTAAACTCAGTCCTTTTTTTTCAATTCACATAAGAACGTAAGACCATAATGTGCTACTAACTTAACTATAGATGTGCAATAAGCGATTTACAAGACAGCTTGTGAGGCTTTCTTCTTTGACTCTAAATGCAATCACTGGTACCAGAATGTAGACCAATTTGTCCATCTATTCTGAACTGGAGCTCTCTGAAGGTCATCACCTCAAGTAAATTGGCAAAACTGATTACCATATGTTAATGTTCCTGTGATATAACTATAAGGAGATTAGTTGATCCGGTAAAATGTGGATCGATTTCCCTTTGAATGGAAGATTAGTTGCGCATACTGCTGTATCTCATGGTCTCAAACTAGAATCCATTTCCACAATCAATTATCCTGATGCCAATATCCTTGTGACATAGGCATAGCCATAAAAAGATTAGATTAGGCGGAGTAGAAAGCGGATGATCAATTAAATTTAAATTAGGAATGTGGATGCACATAATGTATCAGATGGCCTCATAACTGAAATCAACTAGTTTTGTATGGTGTCTACTAGAAGAAAACAGGGGAAGCGTGTATCAAATGGCTATCCATCATTAAACAAATGAAAAAGACATGACAGGAGAAGTTTTCATGGTGTGAGATGTCACTAGGAGCCTTCATTAAACTAGTTATCCAATTTGCTTACCTTGTAAATTCCCATCAACCACTAAGTTCGTCTGATTTTCCCATTTCCTCCAACTGTAAATCTAGGAAGACATGCAATAAGAAGAATAATAAGCCCCAGCAGTGTTTAAGGAGGGCCTACAAACTGCATGAAAAGACAACATACAAGCTATGTCTGCAATCCGTACTAGTTTGATTGTCTGCATGCATGGATTCACCTCCTCTATTCAGTTTTGTTAATTACAGGTTGAATTTTCTCTTGACTGTTGTGATGGTAGGTCTATTACGTCCTCTCTAAATAGATGTACAGAGGTCACTTGTTTTCCTATGTTCACTTAACCTCTTTGGAAGAAAGAGTCCCAGTAAGCCGCTAACATGATACAGTATGATGCTTTAGGGGAAAAACAAACAGCAGATAATTTAAAGTCTAGGTAATTCCAATTCCTAACAATAATATTTCTTGGAAATGACTTCATGATACTTCTTCGAGTTGGAGCAACTTGGATTTTTAATTTCTTAACTAAAGAATAAAACCTGGCAGGTATCAAGTATTGGTGATGTTGAGAATCAAAGTATTTACGATATATAGCATACATTAGAAGCTCCATTTTAAACCTAGAGATAAAATAATCAATAAGGTGATAATAGTACCTTGCTCATAGCCAGACCAACTGTCAAGCAACTGTACAGGACATGAGTGATGCCGAGAACAAATAAGAATCGGTGGAGCTGCTCAAGACCCTCTAGTGAGACGAATGGTTCGCGACCCTGCAATCGAGAAAACTATAACTTACCATGGCTTGTTCCCGATCACCACACCTAATAAAACTCAAAAGACAAGAAAAGCAAATTTACCTCACCACATTGATGAGATATTTGAGTAGTTATTCTTTTGGGTGGAATATGGCTCTCATTCAGGAAAGGGGATGGATTTTCAAACAAGACTTTCTGAGTGATGCCATAATCCTCCTCAGAACAAAGATAGAATTTGCTGCTGAAAAGAGATGAATTCACGCATATCTCAGATATCCACCGCGCACATTGTGACAAGAGCAGAGATATAAGCCCAAGCAGCATCAGCTCTAACAGGAAGAAAGGGGACAAGTAGCAAAACAAAAGGCGTATCAAAACCAGAAACCGAAAACCAGCACCTCTTCAGTTCTAGCCATGTTTAATCTTCGAACTCTCAAAACACAGCAATGAACAAGAAGGAGAGAAAGGCAAACACGAAACAAAACCAGCTAGACAGGACACAACCCACCCACATGGATTCGAAAATGCCTCAAAAGCATATACACATAAAATCAATTAAGGATATTAACACATGAACCCTGTGAATAGCATTCTCTCAATCATTGATCAACAAGCATAATCATGCCTTAATTTCTCTTTTCCTTTTCTTTTCTAAACAAACTTGCAGCTGCTATTAATGAAGTAGATAGTAAACACACACCTTCCTTAATCTTCTCCAAAGAAACAAACAGAGCCTTCCTCCTTGTTTTCTCCAACCACTGTGTACAAAAGCAAAACATAAAAATCAGACAAACCTTCACAAAATTGGAAAATCCAAAATGAAGATTTCCTCAAACCTTTAATTTCCCACATTTTCTCAGCAACCAAACAGGACATTTAGCAAAACTGTAGTTCTCTTCAACCTTAAGACTCAACTAATCCAAATACTAAGCACTATAGGCCCC
>Ga0325405_1005728_pt1 | contig 12607 bp, 6 predicted proteins | sample PopdelMetagenome_21_FD_205663 | JGI IMG/M metagenome (GOLD analysis project Ga0325405, IMG submission 205663) | Populus deltoides microbial communities from Bellville, Georgia, United States - Xylem-Control-R2 | ecosystem: Host-associated > Plants > Phyllosphere > Stem > Wood/Secondary xylem...
CTTGTTCTCACAAACATATATATATATATATATATATATATATATATATATATATATATATATATATATATATATAATGGCTTGTTTGCTCAGCTTAATTATGAGTATAATAATATTTCAATTGCCTTGTTGGGATGATGAAGACTCCGTTTTGGATTATAGGCCGTGTAACCTTTATTTTTTTTAATCAAAATTTATAATAAATTTGCTTCAAATTAATTTTTTTAATGTTTTTAAATTATTTTATTGAGCTGATATGACAAATAAATTTTTAAAATAATTATTTTAATATAAATATTTTTAAAAATATTTTAATTAAAATATAATTTCTACCATGCTTACAAACATTCCCTTCCCTCATTTATAAATTAAACGAGCTTTAAAATTAAAAATAAAACACGTATTTATATATATTTTAGTACTCTAAAATTATCATAAAGCTATGTTTTTTTAATAAATAAGTTTATGTCTCTTTGTCTCAATTTCTTTTATTTTTCAACACTAACCACACACAACATATAAAAGTAATAAAAAGAGTAAAAAAATTAAATTTCCCTTTTAGATAGATTCACAAATGCGGTATTTGTATTTCTACAATTTAATATTTTTTAATGTTAATTAAGAGAAAATAATTAAGAAATAGGAACAAATAATGCCAATATATATCTTTAATTTGTTATGGTTATTAATCAGACAATAAACCATGTAGGTTAATTATTATTTTTATGATGATTATGTAAGTAGTTTAATTTGAGCATATTATAAAATGAGGCAAGGTATAAAGATATGTAATACATTAATTTAATTAAAATCCTAGGAATTAAAAAAGAGCACATGCAAATTTGCAAATCATTGCCAGCATCTTCCGCACTTAAATGTAATTACTAGGAAGCTCCCTTTCCTCCTAACAAAGTCCCCACATTTGAATCGCTCCTCCCATGATATATCACATCTATATAAGTACGTATTATGCCATCACACTATCCAGCACCAAAATCATCTTCGTACCGGTACATTGGCGCCATTTACAGCATCAATCAGTCGTCAAAACACTAATTTGTGGGGCACAATGGAAGGAAGAAGCAGGGACGCCCGTGCTGATCAGATTAGTACTCCGAGATATCGAGGTATTCGGCAAAGAAAATGGGGGACGTGGGTGTCCGAAATCCGGGAGCCTGGTCAGAAAACAAGAATTTGGCTTGGAAGTTATGAGAAGCCTGAAATGGCTGCGGTCGCGTATGATGTGGCAGCATTGCACCTTAGGGGACGTGGGGCACAGCTGAATTTTCCTGAAATGGAAGATAGCCTCCCCCGGCCAGCCAGTTCTAGAGCGGAGGACGTGCAAGCGGCAGCACGAGAGGCAGCTTTGCTGTTTAGCGGACCAGTAAAATGCTCGGATATTGGAAGCTGTGGCTCTATTACTAGTGATGGTGGTTTTGGTCCTGTTAGAGTGGGGTTGTCACCGAGCCAAATTCAAGCTATTAACGAAGCACCACTGGACTCGCCAAAAATGTGGACGGAGTACTTGGCTGAGTCTCTTTTGACGGGAGAGCCGATGGCTATGGAGAACGAAATTGGTGTCGGATATAGTGAATGGGAGGAAATACAACAAGAATCCATTTGGGGTTACTACTAAATACTTGATCAAACAACTAGAATCCTATATTATAAGGGTTTCTTCACCTAAATACCAGGCTAATTCTTAATTTCACTACCTACGCTATTGCAGCATCATCCATTTCTTTTTGGGCAGAGAGTCGAAGTCATTTTCGGAGGATTGGATGGCGATGCTTATTACTACGCATGGAACGAGTTGTAGTTTTTTATCGGCTCATTTTGATGCGTAAAAGATGTTATAGAGAGCTTCGGTGTGCTTTATTTCTGTTTTAATTTTCACAAGAGTGCAGTGCTTTTGTTTCAGTGTAGAAGATATAAGAACTTCTGCGTCAAATGAAGCTTCTTAACTCCATTCGAGTGCTTAATGGATAATTATTCGAGCTAATTCAACTTGATTTCTTTTTTTTGTTTTTGTTTTTTGGTGCTAGAAAATCCAACTTGATTGCAATCAATATATACATCTTTCTGTATGAAAATTTGATCACTGTACCGATGCAGATGGATATATAGAGTTATAAGAACAAAAGACAGGATGTATGTAATATCGTGGTCGGAGGCTCAACTTTTTTCTGCAGAAAGCAGGAAGTGTGTCTCATTTAAGATATCCTGTGTAAAAGACGAGAGACAGGATGTATGTAATAGGATGCTTGGATTATGTAGACTAAAGTCCGCGTTGAGCAGAAAAAAGGGGAAAATCTATACCTTGATTTATAACCCACTTGGGTGGTGGTCAGAACGCTAAGGTTAGGTGACCGCTTGGCACCAATCGTTTTCCATGTTGTCTCATTGTCAATTGAGTTTTATAGCTCTTGATCATGATAACATTTTTTATTTCTACATGAATATGATGAGAATTAACTCTAATTTTTCTGTCAGTATTATATCAATAACATTTGAATAAAATTAATGTTAACTTACGACCTATAATTGCAATTCAATCAAGTTTTTCGTACCATGTTGAATATTTGTTTACATTTAACAACAATACACGAACAAATAAATAACTTAACTAATTTAAAAACTTGAAGTTATCAATTATTAAACACCAACATGTGTTTTAAACCATATAGTAAATTGTTCCTATGTAATTAGTATAATTGAGCTTTACTAGCATTTAGATTCTAGGATAACAACAATTGATAATTCTAGGATAACAACAATTGATAATGTTGCCTAAAAGAAAATTATTAAATTTAGTATAATTATCAATATTATAATTTAGTATAATTAATGGAAATTCTATGTAATTAAAAAGATTGACTTACTGAAAAAAAGGTCTCAATTCATCACAGTTAAATAACATATAATTATGTGCTTGTCTAAATTCAACATTTGTCAAATATATTTTTATCACTGGTTTTTTTTTTTTTAATGGTCATCCAGGGTGGTAAAATATTAACAAATTCTCACTCAAAGGCAGTTCACCACCATTATAATTTCTGGGAATGTGATTGATTTTTATTCTCAAGTGAGACTTAAAATAATACGAGGTACATATTAAAATCTCTTTAATAATAAAAGCATCGCATATCAAAGCATCAACATGAGTTTTGTTTTTAACATTTCTCTGAAGGTTGAATAAGTGTTTGCATGAAAGTAATTGAAGATGAATAATTGAATGTTGAAAAAAAATAATGGATAATTACTTACGATGTCATCCCTTATATTTTGAATAGATACATCCAACCATATTACGCAAGACCTTCTAATATTTTTCTCATATGTTAAATGTATAGGTAGATACTCCATTGAATCAAAGAAAAAAAAAAGGAAGATCATTTCAAATTTGCAAATGATCTCATTGATATTTATTACAAGCTACTTTAAATGTTGGGTATTCAATTTGTTCAAACAAATATCCTGAAAAAAGTGATTAATCTTTGTTAGTGCATTCCATGTCTTTTTGGAAATAAATCACGAAAAATAATAGGAATAAGTGTTTGCATATACATATGACGGTCATGACTTTTCATCCCATATAATTTGTTTTTCTCTAAATTCACCAATCTCGTTATGTTTGATGCATAACCATCATGAAATTATAAACTCTTTAGCTATCCATAGACAAAAAGCTGCCCATTATTGTCTAAAGTGAAGATAACTTTAGGTTTCGCAATATGGAATCCATCATTAATTAACTCCATAATGGTAAATCCAATCTAGTTTTCATATTGTCCTTTGTTTTTCCTTTCACGTCCATCATCATATTAAAAATGTTATCAAACTCATTCTTCTCGATGTGCATAACATCTAAATTATGATGGATGAAGTTAGTTTTCTAATAAGGAAATTTCCAAAAAATACTCCACTTAACCTAATTGCACTACCAGAAAATCATAGATCACCGGTGAAATATTTAGTTGGTGCTTAAACACTGATTCAATATAAAATAAAATTACCGACCAGATAACGGATGTAATCATGTCATCAAAAAATATATCATCGGTAATTTTCATTATGTCGATCAATATGTTGATAATATAATCACTGATAAATTTATAGAAAGAATTAGCAAGCCAAACAAAACATTTACCGATATTAATTTTGTTGGTGAATCCATCGGTGATCATGACATATTACCAACAGAATAAACCATTGGTAAATTCATCGGTGATTATAAGCATATTACATCTGGAATTAATCATTTGGAGAATTACATCTAATAGTGACAAGTTCTATAATTTTTTTTTCCAACTATTTAGAACTCTCCAAGGGACTTATTCTCTCGGTAAGTCTATTGGTTTTTCAAAGTCCATCGGTAATTTCTTCAGTATTATATGTAATTATAGAAAAAAAATAACAATAAAATTATACATAATTAAATTAAAAATAAAAATAAAATTTGTATTATTAAATTAAAAATATTATTAAATACATTTCAACTATCTATTGGACAAAAGCTAGAGGAGTAGATAGAGGTGAATCTTCACCGAAACCAGAAGGACAATGAAGGGGAGCATATGTACCAGTGAAGGTTACTAACAGTTGCTCAATGACATTCAATTTATCTCTCAGTTGGGCTATCTGAGCTGTAAGTCGGGTCGTCTCAGCTCTAAGTTGGGTCGTCTTAGTTTGAACCTATTCGTGTACTATCACTTAGACAATGAGAGACTGTTGGCTCGATCCTAATTGCTAGGTCCCAACAATCAAGATACTATGACCCACCCACATATCCTAGGCTATAGTGTTGGAGATACAATAAACCCGATTTCTATTGGATCTACTGGTAGATCTAGCCTCCAACTATAAATCTAGATCGAGTTCCGGATGGGTCAAAGAATTGTCCTCATTGCTATATGTTTCCTAAAAAAAACAAGCTAGCAAATATAGAAAAAAAAATAACTTTAAAAAATTAAAATCCAACTTACCATGAACTCCCAGACTCAACTATTTATGAGTCGATGCACCCATTTTCCAATAGTCCTCCATTCACATATAAGTTTCAACAAAGAGATGCATTGGTCTTGGATCACGCCCAAGCACCGTAACGTGCGAAAGGAATCTATTGTTAGTTAAATATTTTCATGCAATACAACTTTTTTTTAAAAAAATATTATATAAAACAGAATCTTACCATCCACTTTGCATGCAAAATGAACAGAATAGATCCACCAATGTGCGTGGTTATAGAACCATGAATTTTCTTAGTTTGATTCTCTAAACAAGATTGTGACAGCCACAAGAAACACTCAGAAATCACGTGTTGGATATAAACATCCTAGATACCCTCCGAGACATGCGAAGGTCTTAAGTCCCTGCACACGGCCACGTCTTCCTAGCCTTTATCTTTTGCATATTTCTTTAATTTTTTATGGGCCCTGTACCAGAAATCATGCAACCTAGTTCTTATAAGAAAATTATCTGTTAAGATTATGAAAAATAAAATTTTAATATCACAATTTAAATTCAATTTTACCTAGTGGCGTTGTGATTCTCTCACACTCTCCTAGCCGTTGTCAGCCTCCTCCTAATATAATTTTCCTTACATGTCAATTTCATTAAATAATTAGTTTATTAAAATTATAAAACTAATTGAATTAAATATTAAAAAAATTGCTTATATATATACTAACCTTGAACTTTCTGAACCAAACATTAATCATTGGCTTCCATTCAGGATTTTTGAAAATCTAACTATATTGAAACAAAAGCACTTCCATCAATGATTTCATCGTCAATGTTATTGTGCAAGCAACCTTAATATTTATAAACCTGAATTTCTATTTGTTCATTAAAATTTATTATTCAATCTTTATTCATTGTTGTTTTTTTTTTTATCATGTAGGAAAGAAAAACAAACATACATGCTATGATTGAGCTTCCAATGAGAAATATACTTCCTAAAGTATACATCATGTTTAGAAGGAATACCCCCTTTGCGAGTCACATTCGCACTCGACAAACATGCATCAAGAGATATAGTTTGTGCTTGAGGTGCCTCGTCATGGTCGGCACCTAGCGGCTCATGCCCATCAGAAGTGCTGCTAAAAGAACCAGCAATGCTCATGTCCATACTATTCTTTAATGACCTTCACTTCATAATCTATAAAATTTTTTTTCATAAAAAATAATAACATTATCACTATATCCTATTTAAAAAAATAATTTGGCAACATTTTTCCTTATATAAGAGAGACTACCTAAAATTTTAAAATCTGCAAATACATATCAATACTTTATGTACCAAACCAACTGATTCTATTTATAACTAATATTTAATTTATTTATTATGAAATTTATATGGACAATTGCAAGTTGCAAATTGCACTTAAAAATAAAAAAAATAAAAAATTATTCCAAAAATTATTATTCTCATGTAACCTAAATATTTAAATTATTAAAATTAAACAAGAACCCATGAAATTCAATTAAGAATTTCTAAAATATTTTAACATCCTAATATATTTTATAATTACACCATCAAAACAATAGAAAACCTCAAAATTTACTCTCATATAACCTAAACCTATTAATTTTTTAAATCAATTTCACAAACTCATATTAATAACAATAACCTCACTAATTTGATAGCTAATATATACATCAAAAACCCCTCTTAAATTGCTAAAATTAATTTAAAAATAAACTAACTACTTTTCAATCCACATAAAAAAAGCTCATTAAATTCAATTCATACTCTTTCATTAACAAAAATAACATAATCAATTTCATAACCATATCGTCAAACTTAAAAAACACCAAATTACTATCTTTAACCTAAATCCAAATCTAATTTTCACCACTAATCAACAATTAACCCAAACCATAAAAATTATCAATTTCATTTTCACCACCATCCCAACAATTTATAATTGTGTATATATACGTGCGTTGTTTGCGTGCCCTGCTCTCTTGGGCCATATCACGGGAAAAAACCAGGAGCCCTCATTGTTTTCCCGAGGCGGTGAAGTGGGCAAGACATTATAGAAGGAACGCGTTCAACATCTAAAATGATATGAGATCACAGGCTACATAGGGAGTTGCTTTGTGCTTACGTAGAACGAAGGATCTTTTTTCTCTTTCGGAGGTTTTTTGTCAGGTTTATCGGTCTTTATATTGATTGTTGAGAGTCACGTTGAACCATCACCTTATTGACTAGTGCTCTGTTGTTGTTATAATGAGAGATTTCTTTTTTTAGAAACGATGAAGCCTTCATCCAAGTCTACGCATCTTATGGAGTAACATCCAAGAAGGCACAGAATGAAAATGGTGGATGCAAACTATAGAGAGAAGGCGTGATTTGCGAACCAAACTGCACAGCTACTGGCTCTTCGATCAGCATGAACATTGTCAGCATGTGTAGTTCCGAGAGATTGAAGGTGAAGAAGAATAGGATTCCAACTCTACCTGCTTGAAAACTCTTTGCCAAGCTGAATCTAACCAAACATGGATATACACCCCATAATTCCCCTCTAGTGATTGAGCTGACGCTAATATTATAACGAAATCCTCCAAGTTGAGTACTGGAAATGAAGAACAATCCCCTCAGTTGCTCGAATTAACGAAACTACGCATGCATTGGCCCATTATCAGCATTGATCTTTAATGATCCGGACAAATGAGGAGGCTGCCAGTGAATCAGTCTCTCAACTTTCTCAGATTCTGTAATTTCCCTCCCTTTAAAAATGAGATAGTTAACTAGATCCTGGGGTGGAACAAATTGAGAGTCAAAATGGATTTATTTCTCCATAACCAGATAGACCATTGAATATCTTTCATGCTATTCCCGATCCAATCAAGTAAAGAAATTAAGTGAACTAAATTTGGTGAGCACAAAAGCTTAGTTTGCACAATATATATATCATTAATTCTGAAACTAATGACTTGGATTTCCTTATAAACAGAAATTATTATCAATTTTCTTAAAAAAAAATTCATATCATCCATTAATTTTTTAATATATTTTTAAATAAAAAATATTTTAAAAAATAATCATAACAACATTCATTAAAAAGTTGGATCGACTGTATATTCCAACTGTTGGACTTTTCGGCTTGAAGTCAAAAGATATACTCCCATTAGGCCCAGCTCAATTGTGCTGTAAGACTATATATATATATATTGAGAGGGGATTGGTGATAAAATTGAGAGGGGTTTGTGGTGTTTATTATAGAAAAAAAAATAAAAATAAAAAAGAAATAAAAAAGGAAGAGAGAAGAATAGCTCGTGAAGTTATAAATTAAATATTATTAATAGATTTAAATTTTATAAATTTTCTGATAAAAACTGTATTTTCAAGCAACCAGTAGAGTGTGACAGAACCATCACATTTTCATATCCTTTCAAGTTTCAACTACTTGTGTAAGGTTCTCTTCCATCTAATCATAACAAACTCATGGCCAGCTGCCCTTAAAATTCCTGTCACGTCAATTAAGCTCCTAGTATTATTAAATAAATACCAGATAATAAATAAATTAAGGAGAATTGCCACGTGTAAACCCTTGACACGTATATCACGCGACTTCAGGTCAATCCTAAGAAGTACATAACTGAATTTAAATTCATGGTCATATATTAATTAGAAATATTAATTCATCAATAATATTCTCTTTATCAATAGATAATTACTTTATGATTCGTCTCTTTGACTTCATGGTCAGTTGACTAAAATAAACGAACCACGTACATACCAGGCATTGAAATCCCATGTTCCAATATGCCTCCGATTAATTCCTTCATCTTTTTCAATACTCTTTCTTTTTTCTGAATTATATATATATATATATATATATATATATATTATGGATTTCTTCTTCTTCTTCCTTTTCTCCCATTCGACTACTTGATTTCTCGGGGAGGCACCTGTACAAAATAAATTTTAGAGGGAGATTGAGAATTTACTGTGATTTGTTTTTTAAAATGTTTTTTTTAAAAATATATTAAAATAATATTTTTTATTTTTAAAAAATTATTTTTAACATTAACATATTAAAAACAATTATAAAATATAAAAAAATTAATTTAATGAAGCACGGTTTGCACGGCATACAAAGCACCAGTACCAGTTATGGAGGAGGCAGTACTCCAGCGCCGGCCGAGAACGTTGAGCTTTCACTTTAATATTATTTTCCTTTTTCGTCATCGTCTTCTAGAAGGAACAGGGAATAAAAGCATGGCACCAAGTGTCATAAATGATCTAATTTGGACATAATTATATGTATACTATGAACTGGTATTCTTGTCATGCATGTATGTACAGTCGTATACAACTACAATCACTTACTTTTTGGCTTTTGAAGAAAGAAACTGATAAAAAGAAAGGAAGACATGCTTAGCAAACAAGTTGTGCATGAACCTCACAACTCACTTCGATTAATTTGCAGTATTTAATTACACAATTACTCTTATAATAATCTACATGCTATATTTACAATCCCAGCAGCAGCTGCAGCAGCTTGGAGTGGTCGAATAATTCGATATATATAGACACACACACACTAGCCATTTACCCGTCCTATGCTATAGGGCTTTTTCTGCGTTAAAAATTATGTTTAGATAGTGAAAATATGTTTTCAAATATATATATATATATATATATATATATATATATATATATGACTCGACCCAACTATATAAAAATAAGTTGGTGTATTTTAATCATATAATAAAAAAAAGGTGATGATAAAGAATGATGATCAAATTAAACAAAATAACATATCACAAATTAGAATTAAAGGATATAATTGAAAACAATTCAAAATTTTATAAAAAAACCAAGATACAAAATTAAGAATTAAAAGAATAAGGATCAAAGTTGACATCCTTATAAATCAGAGAACAATTTTGAAATTTTTCATGGGCAGTGTGGTTTCCAAGATTAGGAGAGAGAAAAGTGGAAGGAGAAGAAAAAAAATCACTAGCGTTGATTTATCAAACCAGCTCCACCACGCGTCGCTGCAACAACAAGAGAACGACTTGTTGCTTCTAATGACACGATAAAAGTTGATTTTTTTTATTAGGAGACACCGCACGCGTCTCTCAAAAGATGCGAGCACCTCCAACAAGCTGATGTTGTACGCGCAAACCACTTTTATTTTTTAATATATTTTATATTTATTCAAAGATCAAATTACCTCTTACTCAACCTGATTATTACAAAAACAAATGTATGAAAAGCCTAAAATGCCCCTAGAATCCATCTTTAAAGATTTTGCATCCAGTTGTATTTTAGTTTTTTTTTTTACTATGCTTCTAAAATAAAAAAAGACTAACTTACCCCTTAACAAACTGATAATAAACAAACGGGCCTTATACAATGATCATTATGTATCCAATAACCAATTTAAGGATTTTTTTTTAGAAGGGTAAGGCTGCCATTATACTATTATAATAAACAATGCTTATGAGTTTGCATGAGCAGTGTTTTTCCAAGCCCATATATATTTTGAATACCCACATGAATATTTGAAACTTGATAAATATAATATGAATATCTAATTTTTTTTACTTGTTTAATAAAGTATAGCATATAAATATAATAAAAGCTGCCATATAGACATCCATTATCATCTTTAATGCTAAGTTATTCTTTTACATCAAATTTTGGTATTATTTCTTCCTTATGCTATTTGACAAGTTCCTGTGAAGGAGTTGGATGAATTTGCACAATCTTTACAACTCTTCTTTACTTATGTTTTAGCTCTAAATTTCTGTATACTCTCTCATGTTTTAAACTCAATTCTTTTTTCTTGTTTTCCTCTCAATCTAGAATTTAAAAACTCAAATATATTTGAGTTTTATTTTATTAGTTTATTGACATTATTTACAAGTATATTTAAATAAGACAGCGATATTAGAATATGAAAAGATTTATTGCATGTATCCCTTTAACACCAAATATAAAATAATAAAGTTTTGAAAACAAATAATTGATCTTTAATAACAATAAAATTTCAACTCCGCTATATTCTAAGAGTTTCAACAAGTACCCGAAACTAATTTTGTTTACGTGCATATATTCTATATATGTTTTGAATGCAAACTAGGATTGTTTTTCAATATCTTATACAAGTTTTTATACTTATGCTAATTTTGATTAATTACAAGTTTGTCTTGAATTATAAACTAAATTTATTACGATAAGCTAATCATAATAAGTAATCATATAGTCTAATAACTGTATATTTTGAACATAAAAAAAAAACCACTCGAGTTTAGATGCATTCTACTTGGTCTTTAAATTAGCCGGGGGAGGAATAAATAAATAAATAAAACACGAAAACATAACTACCTGGCAAAGGGCTATGCCATCTGTTTGTTGTTCACAGCTGTCAGTCATATCATTTTTGTTGTCGCCGCCGAATCACGTACTTTATCATAAAGCAAGCAACGCCGCTGTTGCTTGCCACATGGATCTCCTTTGTGATATCCTTATTTTCAGCCTAAAATAATGCCAGCTGTAACACTTACAAGGCATGTACACGTGTCGTTCTTTAGCTAATTCTATGTTTATATACGTGGAAACAGGCGTTTGCCAGCAAGCTAAAAGGTCAAAAAAATCAGTTTTGACTAAATTATCTAATCCTCGGAGCCCAAGCACCAAGTTAGCCCTGAAATTTTATGCTACTCGAAAATAACTAGTAGTATTTTATTAATTATTTTAACTATCTATATATAAAAAAATATAATTAAAAAAAATCCTAAATGAAGATATTCTTATTACTTTTAATAGGTCATGAGTTTTATCTTCTTTTTTTTCTTTGTATCCATCTCTTTCTTTAAGATGAATTCAGAAAATAACTAATAAAACTCCTTTCTTTCTTGATATATAAGCATGTACTCTTTTAATATTGATTTTTTTATAATTTATTTCTTGTGTGTACCTCGACTAATCTTACGGGCCCTGAAATTAACAATCATGTAAGTTTCCAATGGCCCTGAAGTTTGTGGAATTCGAATTGGTAATTTCTAGAGAGCAAATCAAAAACCTAACCAGTTGAACTATACCTCTAATGGTTGTTGAATACTATTCTTTTACTACAAAATGTGGCATACTTACGTCAACAACCAATTATGTTGGTTTTGGTTTTTTAGATAACACAGAGACATCTACTAAAGCTTAATTAAACTATTATAAGAATATTCAATATTTTAGAAGGATCCTAATAAGAGTATTTAATTTATTTTTTTCCCTGTTTTTTGCTGCGCGGCTTGTATTATTAAAAATAAAATTGTGAAGCATATCTTTAGGCCCTATTGCTTTGGGAGACAGCTTCTTGACATATTTTTCATGCATGCCCGTTAAACAACGATAGAGAGACCAGAGAGAGTGAAGGGCTATGTCGTCCTCCTCCTTGCTGCCAAAGTATGTGCCAAAATCACCCTCTAAGAACAGCAAATTTAACTCAGTTAAGGTTATGGCATGAAGCAGCTGCCCTTGCAAATTAAAATGACTCGGGAAATGGATTATTGACAGTAAAATTATATATTTTTTTAAATTAAAAAAGAAAAGAAAAGGAAAAGGTCCATTATCAGTAGAAAATGATCTTGA
>Ga0325405_1005729_pt1 | contig 12606 bp, 12 predicted proteins | sample PopdelMetagenome_21_FD_205663 | JGI IMG/M metagenome (GOLD analysis project Ga0325405, IMG submission 205663) | Populus deltoides microbial communities from Bellville, Georgia, United States - Xylem-Control-R2 | ecosystem: Host-associated > Plants > Phyllosphere > Stem > Wood/Secondary xylem...
TGAAGCGAGGATCACTGCTTCTCTCTTCTTGGGATAATCCTCTCCAAATACCAGTCGTGATTGGCATATGCTCTGGGTATCAAATTAGAACATGCAAAGAGAAAAAAACTAAACCCAACCCAATACCAAGTCATCACTGTCAAGCCACTCCATCTCTCCGAAGTAGTTAGGAGGTAGGACAGCTTACCAACTCAAACCAGCCTCCCTTTGGCACCTTATATCCACCACCACCTCTCTCCAAACCCACAAAACGCTATTAGCCTACGTATTGCTCCTCATGCCCCGCCAAAAAAATCACCAACGCACCAAAACAAACCTCCATCACTATTTTACAGATCCTCCAAAGGCCTATCACATGTGGAGTCATGATAAAGCAAGCTCGACATGGAATTCAATCAGAGAACTCAACCACAAAATCCAAAGCCTCGCATTGAACGGTGTTTGATGGAACTCAACCAACATATTATAGCATCACAATACTATGAAGAAAAACCAATGGTTCATCGTATTCTAGCAAGCTACAACTTGGTCCAACCAGGCAGGACCCATGATAATTAATAATTAGAACACCAAAATTGCCAATAGAAACATCCACTGTATTGAAGAGAAAGCAGGGGGACGAGAAACCAAAAAAAGGTAAACCACACAACAATTTAGCCTAATTCCTTTTACCCTTGTTTCGCCTAGATGAAACAACTGTCCATCCATCTTCTGATTGAGCTACCTTGGCCCCTGGCTCATTGACTGGCTTGTTTACTAGATTTGTCTTTAATTGGAATTCTGGTGTATCCACCATCATGTTTGATCCATCATCACCCATTTTATCATCACTGTCGCTGTCCTCAGAATCATCATCATCCTCCACAGCCTAGGGAACAATAGGAAAGAACAATTAGAAGAAAAAAAATTCAAGCTAATGGAAATCATTTTAATTTTGTTCTTGCATGTAGTTGGTGACACATTTCTCAATATTCAATTTCCTTGATGATCTCTTTCTTAGCAAACACCAGGATAAGGCAGGATTTTTATGGACTCTTAGGTACTATAGAGCAAACTAAAAAAACAAGCAGCACTATTGTACAACCAGAGTGAATTTCCAATATGATCAACTAGAAGCTGGACTCCACAGTACTCTCCTTGACAGTACCAGTATGGATCGCAGGACAACTAGGGCATTGAAAAACAAGTACCAAATGGCTAACATTCCAAAATTGAAATCCATAAGCTTGTGTGATATTTCCCAAAGCAGACAGGACACACTATCTTCATTAAGAACATAAACCATGCAGATGGAGAATAAAAACCATAATTACCTGTTTGACATGTTGATGAGCTCCCATTCTAGGACCTTCATCCCTCAACTTTTGAATAGAACTATAATTGCCTTCTAAACATTCTTCATGCATAATCATTAATTTTTCAGCTACCTGAAAAAATAACAAATTGAATCCTTGATATACAAAAACAGTTTCATTTAAGCAACAGAAGGCAAAGAAATTCATTGCCTCTGTCTTCAAGGTTAAAGCTTCATTAAATTATTACCAGAACAAATCCCATTGCAAAATCAATTAAACGACATTAACCAATATCAAAGGAAGTTAGACCTAGAAGGGTGAGTTTTTGAAGCTCAAGTTCTTAATCTTGAAACATTTTACTAGCCATAGCAATACATGTACTGAAAAAAATGGACTGCAGCACTGCAAAGAATAAGGGAATACCTCTTCAACACTACCATCCTCAATCATGGTATTGAGAGAAAGCATAGCTTCATCCAAGATACTCTCCAAATCATCAATATAAAGCGGCTCTGAGCAACAGGTTTTAAAAAAGTAACATCAGAATTCAGAAATAGCAGTAATCAATTACCACCCATACCAGTAGTTCATATGCTGCAGTATAAATAAATAAATAAAAACGTTGTAATCTTTTATTTCACTTAAAGTAACAAACTTTTGACAATTTTGTCCAAACTTCTCAGTCATTTATCAAAAAATGAAACAAAATTACAAATTTTGACGATCAAGATCACCTTTTTCACGAATATGTTCAAAATTTTAGAAGAAAAAAATTAGGGTGCCATAAAACAATCAGCCTATCAGAAAATGGCTACAAAAGAGAAATCTGATAACAACAACCTGCCAAAAAAACTAAACCCCAAGACAATCAGACTAACATGACAGTCCTAAGAAGCAAAGACATCTAGCAAAAACTCCACTATGAGAATCAAGAAAGAGCACTGGATCCTGACATGAAACCACAAAAGCTCACAAAACTTGCTAATACACAAGATTCCACCAAAATGCAAACACTGGATGTAAGGAGAAACAAACAGCGGGGCAGGAGAAGCAGAACCCAAATGCCAAAGCCAAGACAATCGAATCATTGTTCCTCGTCACTACTAAAAAATAACCCTCCTTTCCAATATCAGGGTTTCCTTGTCACTCCTTGAAAATCACTAGATTTTGAAAATCAAAGTCTAATTTTCACTAACTAAAAACCCCTAATTCAGTTCAAACACACAATCAAAATGGAAAAAAAAAAATCAAGACTTTTTGAGCTGAGTCGGGACAGAGTTAACTACCTTTAGACTGAGTGAACCAAGAGAAGATATCAGAGGCTAGTTGCTCAGCTAATAGGTGAGACCCACGGCCACCCCATTCGTTTTCAACGGCGAGTTGCAAAGCTGACCATTTAGAGAGAATTAACCGAATCCCTTCTCTGAATTGAGAAATAGAATCTGCAGTTAGTTGTTTGACAGACCCAATTTGGGAAAATCCTCCATTTATGCTGCTGCTGCTGCTGCTGTCCATAGTAGAATGTAGTTTGCCGGAAAGACCCTAATTTCTTTTAAAGGTTTCGATTAGGAAAGAAAGGGTGGGTTTGGTTTTGAGGATACTTTTGTTCCGGCCGCGGACAACAAAAGCACGTCTTTTCTTCTATTTTTTTATTTTCTTCATTTCTTCTTTCTTCTTTCTTCTATTAAATTTCTATGCATGTTTTGATAAACATTAACATCAAAAAACCAATACCGAAAATAAATGATGGACTTTAGTATAACGATGCATGGAGATTTTTTATCCACTTTCTGTGAGCACATATTAACTATTTTTTAAAATAATATTTAATATTTATCTAATCAACTTAATTATAATAAAAAAAATCAAAATATAAAAATATAAAAAAAATCCTCAGATGTCAGGTAAAAATTTTTAATTCAAGAATAATTAAATCATTTTAATGTGCTTTGAAAAAGTAAAAATACTAAAAAAATCCTTATCCATTAATTAAAAAAAATAATATGCCCCAATTAATCTAATAATAACCAATAAACTTTGTGAAAAAATCATATTAAACTTTGTAAAAAAACCATATTACCTCAGCGATCATTTGCTAAAATCATCTTTTAACTGTTCATTTCACAATGAAATGTTTCTGTCTCCATAGTGAAACACTAATCAATCTAATTTTTTTTAAAAAAAATTAATGTGATTCATTGATTTTTAGAGTATGTAAAACAACAATTTAGTTCATTGATTTTTAGAGTGTAAAATTACAATTTAGTTCCTCTTTATAGAAAAAAAGAGTCTTTATACCCCAATCTACATTTGCTAGAGACATTCTTGTAAAACCATCGTGGGTTATAGCTAGGCAAGACCCTTGCGGGAAATCAACAATAAGACCCTTTTTCTTATTACTGTTAACCGATATACTGCTAACAGTGGCATGAAAAATAAAAACTCTTGCCATCCACAACTGTTTAACCTGAGGTTGGTAATGTAATTATACAACAAAACTCGTATCATAAAAAATGTACATCTACTACATAATACAACAGCAATGGAGGCCAGGTATAAAAAATTCCTCACCTATACAAATTTATAAGCGAACAACTTCATGTAAACCGTCAAAACAGGTTCTTCCTCGCATCATCAACTGGCAATGCTAACCTTCTCTAGCGCCAATTCTCTGGTGATGTGTCTCATTAAGACTTGCACCAGCTCTCTCACTCTTGCTTCCCTGCCCATCAACAAACAAATTCAATGCATGCAAAGTGCACCAGTGCAGTAGCATTCTAAATCTCATTGTATTGTGTATAAAAAATCTGGTTGTGTGAGCTTTGGCCTTGCATTAGTATCTGTGCTCTGCTCTTTGCATTTGTTTTGCTTCAATATGTACAGTAGCTATGCGAAGGAGCACAGATTCATTTTCAGCATATTTTACTACTAAAGGACATGTTTTTAGAGATTATGCCGACTGTCCCTTGTAGCTCTGACCTACATTCTATTAAGCTTTCCAGTTTCTGTAGGTCATACAAAGAAAACCTTAATCCTACAAAATTACATGTGTTTCTTGTGCCAGCAAAGCGCACACAAGATTAAACCTTCAATCAGATTCAGTTGTGGCGCGAAACACCTTTTAGTTTCTTATTCTATTCTCAGATGCTCGACTTTAAACCCGTCTCACCCTTCATCCTTTTCAAACCCATGCCACTACATTGTTCTCATCTATCAAGTATTTTACAAGGTTCCACCAACTGAATCTGATCAAAACATTATTCTATCCAAGGTAAGTGATTGGTTTTACTTAGCATGAATATACACCAGAGACACAGAAATGGCTCCTATGCTCTGATCCAGTAATGAGACTTTTAACATTTCAGACATTACTAGGAGGTCAATAACCAAATTATGGTCAACATCTCACCTTGTTATTACGAGCTCACAAAAAGAGGGAAATAAAGCAAGCAGATGTGGACGCTTCTCATGATCCTCATCATCTGATAAGCCGCTTCTCAAATAAGGATGCAATGGTAGCACAGATGCTGTTTCTGAGTGAATTATTAGATTAGCCAGTTCTTGAAGGACATAGATAATTTCTTCAAGCCTTGTTGTTGGCAGGGGACGTTCACCTGAAGGAATAATTGCATAGTTCAACAAGCATAAAGAAGTGGAGCAAACATTGAATCTGCTGAAAGCTTGCACGGACAGGAGCTACATACCTAGGTCATTTTCATCAATCAAGAATCTTTTAAAGATGTCTTCACATCTGGTCAAAAGTACCACGATTGAGATTTTGCTGACTTCACACCTTGTCATGTTCCAGTCACTGGCCTCATCACAGCTGAAAACACATCATTGGAAAATCAAATCTCTGAAAGAAACAATCTTTGTATCAGGCTATATTTTAAAAGCACCTCTTATTAAATGGCCTGAATGGATCTATTTCCCCACAATTTTGAAACCTTGATTTGCACCCACAAGGCCACCGTGTCTCTAATTTATTGAGTTAGCCAGCCCTCTTATTCTCATCCACGTTTCTGTTCATGATGAATGAGTACTGCTCCCTCGTCCTTTGACCTAAGTGGATTCATGTCTCTTAGAACTTAGAAGGAAACTAGATGTATCCTTGTGGCTTGAACTCTGAAGACTAATGGAAAGGGATAAAGCAAATTATAATGGGTATAAATCTAGTTTTGAATATTACAGGTGGTGTGAATTTGCACGGGCCTTCAAACAAGGGGATTTTTCTATTTTACCATGATGAGACGAACCCATCCATATATTCGAATAGCTAATGTGGGTGAGGGGTTGATGAATGGAGAAGTTTAAAATTGCCTAACCAATGGAAACCGGAACATACTAAATTTTAGTTGATGAAACTGACTGCTCAAGATATTTAAGTTTTGTTTCAATGACAATTTTGGTGTCAGATTAAGAAAGTTCACGCATTATCAGTATAGACAAAAGCAAACGTTTGGGCATTGTGGCCATTGGAACAGGTTTTGTACACTGTATGAGAATTTGGAGAAGCTATATTTTATGCCATTCATTCTAAATGAATGTGTCAACTTATCTGGTCCACATTCAGAAAAGTAAAAATGCAACGAATAGTCCATGATCAACCTTAACATGAATGGGTTAATTCTAAGAAATGTTACCTGCTTAGGGAAAATAACGTCCGTAAGCAAGCTAGGGAAAATCTGCTACAGTGCAATGGCATAAGTTCCACAGTCTCAACCGGCAAAGAGCATGTGCGTGATGCACAGCGGTCCATGGTCAAAACTAAACGTTGCAGAATCTGTAAAACAAAATAAAAACAAAATCGAGACAAATCAATAATTGCGTAGCCTACGTAATTGGAGAATCAGCACAAAGGCCATAAAGTAAGCTGAATCTGATGCTCAATGCAATTTCCAGATTACAACTATTACTGCTATTGCTACAACTGGTGGTACCATCACAATCAGACATTAGTGTGTAGGAGTAGTTGGATCACATCCAGAGACCTAGCATCTATATGTACCAGTCATGACCTAAAAAGTATACAACCAGTACTGTTATTGTAATTGGTATGAAAATTACCTCGGAAGGTGCATCAATCGGTGACTTAAGAATCTTGTCACCAAGAATGTTCAAAATGGTCATCTCAAGTGCCTCATCGGCCCTAAGTGCCTCAGATGAGATAGAGTTGGAAGGAATGGCACGCCCACAATATCCCACAAGGAATATCTCATAAACATCTGCTACTTCTTTCCAGATGCGCATACTTGCAGTTTTGCTGATCTTTGAATCTGTTCCACAGTTCAAGGTGAATCCACTTACATCATCAACAATAATTCTGTTAAAACCTTCAACAGCTACTCGCCAAAGTGAACCATCTGGGTTGTCTCTTCTTGTTGTCATGCACCTAAGGAACAGATTAATAAAGTTATAAACTACACAATTTCATCCTATGAAAAAAGAGAAAGACGTTAAACATGAATGACATGGTAACGCTTATCACAATTTCCAAATTTCTACAGGTCCCCTTATCATTAGACCTTGGCAGCTATGTAACACTAAATGAAGCATTGTACGCCACACTACAAAATCAGATATATAAACTCCAGTCATGATCCAATCATATTTATGGTCACCATAAAACGATGACATCGTGGACAAAACAACAGAAAACTTGACTATTTTTCCCTGAATCATAATAATAACTGTTTCCCATCCCAAATTTTCACCTGATGCAGAATATGGTACATTGATTCCCACATTATAAATGTATACACAGTCACAGAAACTTGACTAAACTAGATTGTTAAAAGATAAAAAGTCAATTTCTCAATAAAGATCAATAAAATATTGAAGGTGAAACAAAATAAAAAGGCATTAGAGAACATAGAATCTTTACCTTCCAAGGGTTTGAATAATTTCAGGAAATACAATATGCTTTTCAATTGTTGGAGCCTTTAGAAGAAGATCTAACAGCACAGGGACAAGCTTTTCTGCAAACAAATAACTTGGAATACCAGCCACTATAGTTGTGCTTGATCCAGAACCTTGTGATGGATCTTCAGCTTTCTTTGGGGACACAGAAGCGGTACCATTGAGAATTTCATTTTGCTTCCTAATGTTATTGTCTGTCATAATAATACATCAATTTCAATGTTTTTTTTTAAGATAAAATAAAGATGCTGTTGAAAAGCTGTCAAGCCAGGTCCGTACCTGGGCTTTTGTCAGTAATGCTGGCTTGCCTTGCATCAGCTTCCTCTTTTTGTAAAGAAGAATATGATTTTGGGAGATATTGCAACAGCTCCCGAAGAAGGATTGGCCACATTGAAGAAATATACTCAGTTGGACATAACAATGGTAAGATTTCCAGTATAGTGCGTAAAACGGGAGGAACGTGTCCCTAAGGAAAAACAATTACATCAGTTGAGCTAGTGATTGCATATAATTATGAGAACACAAGGGGGTAGAAGGGAGAAGTTTTTGAGACAGAAAATCTACTCACAAATTCAGTTTCAAAGTTATCATTAGTCAATGTAGCTTCCTTAACTGCCAAATCTATTGTTCCAAGCAACTGAGAAAACATCTTAGCATCAAACATCTTCTGTGCTTGCACATATAGTTCTCCTGTCAGAAGTTTGAAGGAATCCAAAAAAGAACACATAAGCACCCTGAAATGTACTATTGATGAAGAGGCCCAACTACAGTAATAAAGACAACAATAATTGGTATCTTGAGAATCAAATCAGGAATTAACAGGAGATTGTCATCCTCTGGAATTGCATTAGTACAGTGCAGAGGATGCATAACTTGACTGTTTAATTAGGCTAAATTGTTCAAACCTCCCCTGAATTTTAAATCATTTGAGAATTAGTCCATGTAATCTCAATTTTAGTTTTGACCTTCCTAAACTCTGATATATTTAAAATCAAGTCTTTCTGTAATGTTTTCCGAGGTTCCATCCATAATTTGGAAATAAAACTAACAAAATGACTTAAATACCCTCAACATCAATAATCTTCAACCTAATTGATTTTTTTTTCCATGGAATTCATTTTAAATTTATAGAATAAAACAAATAAATTTAATATTTAATATCATTATTTTGATTCTCCATCCAATTTGTTTTTTTAAAAAAAAAACTAGTAGCCTAAATACCCTTTTCTTCTTTGTCTCAGAAACACCAAGAACCTTAAAAATCTCTCTTTTTTTTGTTGTTGGTTTTCTTTTAAAGAAAAAAATAACCAAAATTTCTAGATGGAGAATTAAAATTATGATATTAAATTTTATTTTCAAAATCTAAAATTAATTCCATAGAAAACATTTAAGATTAGCTGGGTTCAAGGTTAATGAGGTTGAGGGTATTTAAGTTATTTTGTTAGTTTTATTTGCAAATTATGGAGGGAACCTTAGAAAAAGTAACAGAAAGACTCGACTTCAAACATAAATTCAAACATACAAAGTATAGGGAGTTCAAAACTAAAATTGAGAATACATGGACTAATTCTCAAATGACTTTAAAGTAAAGGGAGGTTTGGGCAATTTAGCCATTTAATTATCTTCACGTGTTTGTTATCTACATGCAATGGCAACCACGATCAAATAATAATAATAACAATAACAATTTCTTCAGATTGTAGTGAAGCATTACCAAGACCATGTAAAATCTCTTGCTTCACCTTGCTAGCTGCATTATCATTGTAGTTTGGTGATTTTTGAAGAATATGCCCGTAGACATCAAGTATGGAGTTAAGGTATGGGAGCGGCAAGTTCCCCTGATTCACACAAATATTATAGTTAAGATGTAACTATATGCAACTAAAACTCCCCTCATTATACAATCTGTTTAGAGTCAACCACCACCATGTTTACATTCACAGGTGGTTCATGAAAACTTGATATCTTTGACAATGATTGAAATGAAACAAAAATAATTACCTTGGAACAGTGGGAATGAACAGTTGTCTGTAAACAATTTATTGCAGCAATGGCCACCTCTTTACTACCATTTAAAATGCTATTTCTTAATAGAAGCAGCAAAGACTCCCATCCTGCAGAAAAAGATCATTTACAGAGAATTGTCACGATAAGAAGAGGAAGAAGATAGCAATATCAGACACAGAAAGATACAGCCATGGACCCACCTGACCAAAAATTGCTTAAGTCACTGAGTAAAGGGAAGAAAGAACGTAACAAACGTGCTATTCCACCAAGGACCAACACAAGTGTTTCATCCCACTGTTTCTGAACCGTGTTGCGACTGAAAATCCAAGTGAAATAATGCATTAGATCAAGTTGTGGAAATGAACTCAGATAGATGTGCACACCAAAAACATCACGGTTCTATACCTATGATGAATCAACATGTGAACTGCCTTTCCTCCTCGAGTACCTAGTTCCTTCCCTTGCCATTCATCTTTTGATGAAGTTGCAGCCTACAAAAGGATATACTTCTCATCAAATCATTCAACAAGTTGTTCATAAGAATTTTTTATAACAACTTCAAGTTACCATGTGAGAAGCACGATCCACAGCAGGGAAAACATAATTCCAAAGACAGTCCTCCCACATGCTTTTTGAAAGCTTTTGCCCATGACTTCCAAGAGTTTGGAAAAGCGTCCTGACAGCTGCATTTCTGACCTGAAACATAACTCATGCTGAGTCATTGTGTAAAGAATCCTCATAGACTTAAATAATTCCAATAACCTCCGAGCAAAAAGATCTCAACATAATAGACAATGAAACTGCAATCATAACAGAAACATTCTGCCTATGATTACATAAATTATTATCTGCTTTTGATGCCCAGATGTGTAACTTCCATTGACTAGGCATCACTTTGAAAACCAAGACATAAAATCCATTCCTCAAAGGATGTACACACTATATACTAAAAATAATGGAGCCAATGTAAGACAAGAGGCCTAAGAAAACCAAACATCACAATCTCAACTAGAAAATGAGTATTGCAATTAAGAACATTCCCGAATTTTAGCATTCAATCTGTTTTGAATCTTGATCGGTGATAAGAACAATGACTCACTGCCAAATTCAGTTAGCCAGTAAGGAGTAGTTTACATGTTGTGCTTCAATTCTAAAACAAAAGGGAAAGGGGGAAGTCCATTATCAGGGATATCATACCTCTGGTCTATCATCAGCTCCAAGTGTTTGAAGTAAGGAGAAAACAGAGAAAAGCAACTTGTCGTAGTCAATTATATTAATTGTTGCAGCCCGATCATTCACCTTATCAGGCAATTCAGAAGACAGTGTCTCCCCCAAGTCACCATTTATTTGCTTCACAACAGAATGCTCATCGTGAAAACCTGTAATGTTAAAGCTAGAGCTGTCAAAGGTGCTCTAAAGCGACAACGCCTGAAAACACCCAACCCACTAGGTGCTTACCCAAATGAAGTGAGGCACTAATATACAAATGTGTACATAAATAACAAATATAAATGGGTGTGTTAGTTCAGGTAAAAAAAAAAAAATTAACCAGAGCTATAATTAATCAATTTTTCTTCACTATTTCGGGTATCTAGATCTCTGAAGTTCAACAATTCAAGAAAAATTATTATAGTGAAATTGAAAACACTAACAGAAAAGGTTGCGACAATAACAGTAAATATTGACATCGTATTGGTAGAAAATTGTAGTGCAGTAATAGTGAAATAGAGGATGATTCAACAAAGAAGATAAATTAAGAAAATGGGGAAAACAAAATGTTTTGGCAACATAACACCTTACAATAGTAATGTGGGAAAATGAGAATAATAGGAAGGGGAGAAAAAGGAAAGGAAATAATTAGAAAAAAGAGGAGATAAAAATAATAGTGACAATGTGTTTGATGTAAAATTGTTCACGCAACTTGTTCAGTCTTCTCAATAATGTTAAAGAAATGAATTTAGAAAATTAGAAACTATACTTACTTATACCTTTACAGCCAGCAACTAAACAAGGGTTAATAATGTTATGCCAGTCCCAAAAATAATTAAAAATTAAAATCTAAAACCCTAAAAGGCACCTAAGCAGCACCTCTTTCGCTTAGGGCCTCACTCCAGGAGAGCGCCTAGTTGAAGTACCTCACCTGGAGGTTTTCAAGGCGCTTTGGCCTCGCCTTGCCTCACCTGGGATGCATAGGCGAGTGCCTTGTGACAACACAGCACAATCAAAGCTTATTTGTAAGAACTTAATGCAAAGACAACTGATAAGCTAATAGGAATTCAATGAAAAAAAATGTTTACAATTTGAACTCAACCTGTTTCCTTTCCCTCAGCAGGTCCATGCAGAAGTCCCTTGACAATGAAATCAGTCGTGGTCCATAAGAGACCTATTGCTGTCAAGCTTATATTCAACTCAGTCTTTTGAGCACTGTATGCCCCAGTAACATCTACACATCTGCAGGATCAACATGTTTAATGGTAAAGTTAACATGCATTGGAAAGCAGTAAAAACAGTTGCTATGTTCAATGACAAAGCACCAGCAGCCATCAACCTTAAGTTGCATTAATCATAACAGAAAGTCGTGAATAAAGAATTGGTTAAATTCTCATCATCACCAAATGTGCAGGAAATAGCCCCTGACCTATCACAAAGAGTAGCCACAGGACCACACAAATGTCAAGATTTTTATACTTTTGAATGTATTTTAGACAGATTTAAAATCCTCCTTCCATTGCTGTACCTAAATCTGTCTTTATTTTCACTTTAACGAAGATTTTCATTGTTCTTCTTCAGATAAACCTAATTAATCAGACTAAATCCTTAATAGTATACTTTACTATTTTTTTTTCTAATTGCAAGCAATGAGCTTTCATGAATCATTTCTATTTCGTTACAATTGAAAATGAGCAGGAAGTGAAATTGTGGAAGCAGCTTTCTTGAGTTTGAAAAAACAGTTTAGTAGAGGTACCATGCTTGCAGAAACTTCGAATATCAGGATATGAACAGCTACAATGATGCATGCATCCAATAAACCATGCCCAATGCATTAATGACTAACATTCAATGAAAAGAAGATTATGCAGAAGATATGAAAAAATCATTATGTTATTTAGAAGATCTAAATTCTTATAGCTAGAGTGTGTTTCAAATTTACAGACTTGATCTAAGATCCACAACCACCATATGCCACAAGTATGCATACATGATAAAGCATAGATATTTTTTTGTAAAATGAATAACATGTCACAAAAAGTGCAAAGAGTTTTGAATCATACACATGGAGACAGTCTGCAGGAATAGAGGTCAGCCCATCGTTCATGATGACACGCAGGTTCTGCAAGAAAATATACTTTTCAGATTATGATTGTGTTCTGAGAAGAGTAAGAGA
>Ga0325405_1005734_pt1 | contig 12602 bp, 4 predicted proteins | sample PopdelMetagenome_21_FD_205663 | JGI IMG/M metagenome (GOLD analysis project Ga0325405, IMG submission 205663) | Populus deltoides microbial communities from Bellville, Georgia, United States - Xylem-Control-R2 | ecosystem: Host-associated > Plants > Phyllosphere > Stem > Wood/Secondary xylem...
TTACTCCTTTTTGCATCTTTCATCTAAAGGTGCCTTCAAAACATAAAACAAAGAATATCAAGGCATTTTATACATAAAACAATAGGCAAAACACTAGTTAAATGTGGGTGAAACTATCGAATAATATAGTTACATCAACAGAGAAGAAGAACCGCTGCAGAACCGCCATCACAACAGCTGCCACCTAGTTTCCCGACCACCCTCAGCTCTCCCCAGTTTGCCACCACCACCAGCACCGTGAGCTACCACCAGCACCGCCGCATCCAGAACAAAAAAAACAAAAAGCAAGAAAAATAGAAGATAGACAGGGAAAAGGATAAACACTGTAACATCTCTCTGGTCTCTTTCTCTCCGTCACTGGAAACACTTCTTGCCATCACAACACAGCCACTGTCCACCGCGACAACAATGCCACCGCCAGGTAATTCTCTCCCCCTCATCTTTGTTTCTAGGTTTTCTTCTTACATGCAGAATGTGCACTGTGCACGTTCTGCAAGCAAGAAAATAATTACCCGGTTACTGTGCATGAGCATTGTAACCGACTAATTATAATTAACTGGTTACTGTGCATGGCACATAACCAGTCCGGGTTGGATCATCAACCCAGTCCACGCGATTGGGCTGAGTCACAAAAATTTTCAAAAAAATATTTTTGGGAAAATTTATGATTTTTCCGAGTATTTTGTTACGGAATTTTGCTTAATATTGGTTTATATTTTTATACCGTAAAGATACAAATGCAGTATTAAAATATTCAGTTTTCATCAAAATATAAAAAAAAACATCTTTGTTTTCATGCATACGGCCAAATCTCTAAAAAGCAAAAAAAATAAAATTCATATTGTATTTTCATACAACAAAGAAAACTTAAAAAAAAAATTAGCATGCATTTTAGCTTTAATAACCAGTTTATTAAAGTCACAAGAACTTGGCTAATATTTCAAAAAATCCAAAAAAATATTTTGTTTTCTTTTAATATCCAGGATTAGGAATTTATACGTAAAACATACTCCCGATATTAAAAAGGTAGTTTTTTTATTTGACGTTAGCATGGTTAGGTTTTCACCCGATAAGATAAGAAACTCCTTACTGAGGAGGGCTTTTCTTGAACCATAGACGGACCAACATGATAAGATCTTAGATTTTTTATCAGATAATAAAACAATGTAGCTTACCTTAGGTATGACATATTTGGGGTGCTAATACCTTCCCTTTACGCAACCAGTCTCCGTATCCAATCTCTGAGACTAGTTAGGGTTTCTAGTGACCAAAATACTAGATGGCGACTCCCATTTCATTTTTTTCTTATGATAGAAGATAAGAATTCCTTGTCTCCCAATATTTCATATTTGCCAAGATAGACACTCCACTCCTGATGAGGGTGGTGGACGATCGCCGCGACGCCGCACAGGTGCGACAATCCTTACATAATGCATTATTTCACATTTGGTTCTTTGAATCTGTTTCAATATTACGAGGCTCTCGAGTTGTGAAAAAATGTTCCCAAAATTGGTTGATGTTCAGTTTTGCAAAAATAAATTTGAATGCATTGATTAAAAAAACTTTTAAATGCAGGGACTCAATTTTGATATTATGTCTAAAATAAAGGGTTTTTTCCCCATAATTAAAAACACGCTTTTCAACTTTTTTTGCCTTTAGTTTTTGTCTAGTATTTTTTGTACCTTTAGTTTGAAGATTATAAGTTTTAGTCCACAAACTTCATTTTGTTAACAAATTCGTGCCAAAGTTTAAGAGATAAGAGAGAGTCACTAGAAAATGATGATGAAGAGAGAAAATGTTTATTGGTGAGAATATGTTAAGAAACAAAACTGGTGTCAAAGCGTTCCTGTCGATAAGAGGAGTGTCATTAAGGTATTTTTAATCTTTCATGTTACTAGAAAACCTAGATCAAGGTTGAAATAGATTTTTTGTTTAATTTTGTATTTAATTTTGAACTAATTTAGAAGTTTTTTTAGTTAAGCATAAGTTTAGTGATGTTTAGAAGAGTGTTTTCTTAGTGTTTTTACATTAAAATAAGTAAGAATTGTTTTTTGGTCCAATAAACCCTAACTTAATTTTCTAGCCAGGTGTCTAATGATCAAGAACTCGGCAATCAAAAAACACTTTGTTTGTTTTTTTGTAAAACAAATTAGGTGAATGATTAGTTTTTTTATATATAAAAAAGGTCCAAGTATGCAAACCTAGCCTGACAAGATTATGTTGGACCACTAGACCCACACACCTGTGTTTATGTTTAATGGATTAGGTGTGTTGAGCCACAATACATTTGTGTGGATTTTTTTTTCAATTTAATCTTATTTTCTTTTTAAATTAATTAATTTGAAATTAAATTATTTAAATAATTTAAAATGTATTTTAGATATTATTTTACTAAACACCATATAATTTTTACTTTGTTTTCGAATAAGATTATAACAATCTTTTTATAATATTAATAAGCGTTTCTTTTTATAGCTCATAATTATTATTATTTTTGAAATTTTATTTGAATTTTTTCATTTGAGAGTTTATTTTTATTATCATATAATTAAATAAAAGCTAATTTCAAAAAAGAATTATTAAACCCAATCAGGTTCATAACTCAAGTTACATGTTTGGCGAGATATGATTGGTTTGAGTTGATCCAAAATGTTGTCTTCTTGGTTTTTTTTAAAAAATAACATTGTTTTAAAAAAATTTCTAGTCATACTGAGATTGTTTTATCCATCTCTCATGTTGTCTTTAGACCTCGCTTAGTCGAATAACTCAAATTGAGTTAACCCTTGCAAGATTTAATGTGAAACCCGAGCTAGGTAGGGAGTTAGGATAAGAGATTTCAAGACTGACTCACTAGGTTAGATTTAATGACACTTTCAAAGAGTTCCTCATGATAGCGCGTGAACATTGTATTATTCTTGTGATTTTTAATACACTTGCATTGAAATTATTGTAATATTATTTTATTATAATTGAAATTTGCTTTTAGAATAATAATAGAATATCATCTAGGAAAAAAAAATTCCAGTTAATTTTTTTTTTAAAATAAGCATTTTAATGAGATAAAGGGGTTTTAATTATAGATATATCTTTTTTATCCTTATTTTTTGGTATGTCTTCTATTTGCTTTTGATTTTTATTAAATAAATGGTTCGAATTTAAAGATTTTATAAAGAAAATAGAGACTTATACTTGCAAATTAGTTTATTCCAATGAAATTTAAATTATTACTCTTCTTACAAAAAAAAATAGTGCTATATAATTAAGTAAAGAAAAATTAAAAGGCTCTCTGTAGATTGAATATCTTAATTTACATATATTTTTTTAGCTTAATGACTGAGTCTTTAATTACTATTAAAATCTATTTTTAATATTTATTAACACATATAATTCTATATCTATGTATTGAACATATGCATTATGTTTTGGGTTAATAATTAAAAATTTTGTTGCAGTTCAAAAACACATTAGCAATACCTATATTTTTATATTGTATTATTTTTATGTTTTTTTAATATACTCATATTAAAATTACTAAAATGTTATTTTTTTAATTGAAACTTGCTTTTAGAATAATAATAGAGTGATTCTTCTCAAGTAAAAAAATTCAAAAGAAATTGAGCAAGGTAACAAGATAAATACTTTTTAGTTAGAGATATATTTTTTTTATTCTTATTTTTTATATGGCTTCTAATTACTTTTGTTTTTTTATTAAATAATGACATAGAACAAAAAAGTTATAGTTTTTTTTGTCACAATTAAAGATATTAAGAAGAAAAATGAAGAGTTATAGTAGCAATTAGTTTGTTTCAATGAAATTTTAATTTTTTTGTAGCACAAGATTAAATATTTGTAGTACAAGATTAAATATTTTAGTTTGTATATGTTTTTTTAGCTTAATAACTTAGTTTTTAATTACTCTAAAGTCTTTTTTTAAATAATTATTGACAATATACTATTAAATCTATTTGTTGAAATTAAGCATAAAATTTTAAATTAATAATTAAAAATTAAAAAATTTCTAACAGCTTAAAAACACATTACCACATACTATATTTTTTTTTTAATTTTAAATTTTGTTGTGGTGTGACTAGCAACGAATTACGGGCACTGTGATACTATTGATATCAAAGAATCTTGAGGAAACTAATTTATAATATCAAAAGTTTTTGATATTTAATTTACTCCAAAAGTTGACAGTACAGATAATAAGAATCTACGATCACATGACTGGACGTATTGGGCTCTCTTTAAGTTAATGTTAACATGAGCTTCTTTGATGTTAATTGACTCCTAACCTTTTTAAATTATAATAAATAGCTAGGATAATTTGATATATTTATTCACTTTAAAAATAATTAAATTACCTAACATATGTGCTAGGGGTGAGAAAAAAATCGAAAAACCGATTAAACCAAGAAAACCGGAAAAAGAATAACAAAAAAACCCGATTAAACCGATTAGAATTTTGAAAAAAATGAACCAGTTCGGTTTTATAAGCATGAAATCAAAAAACCGAACCGAACCGAACAAAAAAACCAAGCCAAACCAAAAAAAACCGAGCCAAAACCGAGCCGAACCGTAAAAATCGAGCAAAACCGGTTTGAACCGGTTTTTGTTCTAAAAAACCGAACCGAACCGAACCGAAACCGATTGGTTTGAATTAGTTTCAGTTTTTTTTTTAAATTTCGATTTGATTATTTATTTTTATAAAAATCAAACCAAACAAAAAATAATCATCTTTAATTTATGCTAAATGAAAAACTTTCCCTATAAATCGAATATGTTATGAATCTTAATAAACATTTTTAATTTATATAACCTCTCATGTATAACTCTTTCTGTTTTTTTTAACAAAAAAACTCATTGCTTAAATTATTTTTATTTTTTCATGTAAAAATTAAAACTAATCAGTTTCTTCAAGATTTATCAATAAAAAAGGGCTTGAAATTATTCAAAAATATTTTTAATTCTTTCTAAATTTCAGAGTTGTATTCTAGTTTTACTATATCTATTACTTAATTTTTTTTTCCTATAACTTGATCCTAATTTTATTATTTTAACTGAAGGAAAATTCAAGAAATTCACATTAAGAACACATGAGAAAGATACGAGAGAAGCACGATTTTATAAGATATGCATTAATATTTTTAGTATATAAAAGGAACTACATTTAGTTACAGGAAAATCTCCTTGCAAAAATCTTACCCCTCCTGATTAACATTAAAGTAATAGCTTGGATGGTATTTTATTTATGCTTATTTTTTTAAAGTGTTTTTTATTTAAAAATATTTTTTATTTATTTTTAATATCAGTACATCAAAATAATATGAAAACATAAAAAAATTAATTTGAAACAAAAAAAATTAATTTTTTAATTTTTTTTAAATATTTTTAAAATACAAATTAAACTCAGGAGAGACGAGACACACCATCACAGCTTAATTAACAATATGCTACGTAAAAAATCAATCCAATTTTTTATTTGATAGTTAGGAATAAAATAAGACTAGTTTGTACGTCAATTAATATTATATATTTTTAATGATTTTAAAACAACTTTTGCATAAGTTTGATATATTTAATAAATTTATATGAATGCTTACTCGAGTTAAAAACAATCTTGTTCATGAAAAGAGAAAGAAAACTCTTAATCATAGATGAGAGATGGGTTCAATTTGTTACAATTCCCCGCGACGGTGTGTTAAAAGTTTTTTGGAAAAAACGAAAACGAGAATCCTTTATTATGTATAGGATTGAGGCTGAAATGGCGCTGTGGCTAGCTGGATAGATTTGGAAGATTCTAAACACTTAGACAGCGTTTTCCGAGGGATTTATTATGTATATGCATACATTTTGTTTTGTTAAATTAATTATATGGGGTGATGTAATGCACCCTGGCCTGGTCTGTAAGAGCTTGCATGTGTTCACAATCTACAGTAGATATGATATTCTCTACATCCCCCCGCCCCCATTAAACTGTCTTTATTATTATTATTATTATTATTATTATTATTATTATTATTATTACTATGTTATATAATAATTGTTTAAGTACATCACTTATCAAATCACACCTAATCAACAACAGCCTTGTTTTATTCCCTTCCTTGCATTCATATTACATTCACATGGTTTGATATTAAAAAGAGTATTTAGAGGCTTGGCTCCATGAGCACGCTAGATAGAGCCTTCGCTTACACCCAACACTTGTCTCATTTCAGTTTTTTGAAATTGATTCGCCTGGATTATAGCCTTTCGGATCATTGCCCCTTGCTTGTTTGTTGGGAAACATTAGACTCAATAGGGGTGGAAACCTTTTAAATGCCTGGATTGCTGGCTCATAGCCCCTTCTTTCCATTAGACTCTCAAGGTTTCCTGGGAGGATTTTGTACGGCCGGACATGCATCCCTGGTGACTTCTAGTTGGTTAGAAGAATTAATGCTATGAAACTAAAGCTAGGAAAGTGGAATCAAACTGTGTTGGGGAATCAGGATTAGGATCTGCAAAATCTTCAATCTTGTATCCAGAAACTTGAGGATCAGGTTGAAAGTGGAAACAGTCTCACTAGTTCAGCTGAAATCAAAGAAGGAGCTAAAGCAGTTTTTTCAAATCTTTACACAAACCCCCTGATCTCTAGACCCAATTTGGGTAATGAAGGATTTATGAAGTTGGATGAGAACCGGGTTACCTGCCTTGAAAGAGAGGTTACCATACATAGAAGAAGTTCACTATGCCATTTTCAGTAGCGATGGCTCCAAGGCCCCAGGTCTTGACGGCTTTAACTTCAAATTGTATATGCAGTTCTGGGAGTTTATGAAACATGATCTATTCAATGTGATTCTTGAATTCTCCAGGAGAGGTAAACTTCTTAAAGGTATCAACACTAGCTACATTGCTTTAAATCCAAAAATTGTTGCCAGCTCTTCCTTCAATGATTTTAGACCCATAAGCTTACTAAATAAGTTGTAAAAGATTATCGCTTAGATTCTTGCCATTAGATTAAACGAGGTAATGCAAAGTGTGGTTAGCCCCTCTCAATCAGCTTTCATTGCTGGTAGAAACATCCTAGACTCAGTTCTTTTTGCCAATGAAATGTTGGATTTTATGAAATCAAGGGGGCTGCCGAGGATTCCTTCTTAAACTTGACTTCAGAAAAGCTTTTGACACTGCAACCTAGTCTTACCTAGACAAAGTTATGGGATACATGAACTTTGGTGCTTGATGGAGAAGATGGATTATGGAATGTGTTTGGACTCTAAGATTTTTATTATTAATCAATGACTCTCCCACTCCTGAGTTTGTAGCCTCTTGTGGTGATCGGCAGGAGGGCCCCCTCTCCCCTTTTCTCTTATGTTTGGCCTCTAAAGGTATGTCTATTCTCATCAGCAGGTGTTTGAAATTCGGTGCTCTGTATGGGATGGACTCTGTCGGTGCAAAATCTATTCATCATCTCAATCTGCAGATGACACTTCTTTTTTTTTTTTTACCAAATGATCTTCAATGCATGTTAGATGTTAAGAGAATGCTAAGATGGTTCAACTTGTGTTTGGGTCTCTATGTCAACTTTTATAAAAGCAGTCTGGTGGGTATGAATATAGATGAGATATTTGCAGAAGGGATCTCGGGTGTCCTAAGATGCAGATGCGACATTCTTCCAATTAAGTACCTGGGCCTTTCTTTTGGCTCGTGGAAGGGTAGGCTGTTATCCATGACTAGGAGAGTTCTAATAAAAAACATATTATCTATCATTCCCCTCTATTACATGTCTATTTTCCGTATCCGAAAGGCAATAGCTCAAAAGATCACAGTAGTGCAATCTCGGTTTCTATGGGGTGGGATTATTGATAATAGGAAAATCCCTAATTTAGCTCGGGAATCAATGGTTAAAGAAGAAGATAGGGGAGGGCTTGGTGTTACGACTATCTTGGCAAAAAAATCAAGCTCTTCTTTTTAATTGGATTTGGAAATTAGGATTTAATGACAAGGCTAGCTAGGCTGACTTTGTTAAGAAAAAATATAGACCAAATTTCATCAATGAGGTGCCTTAGTTCAGGAAAAAATTCTCAGTGATTTTGATGAGGTATTTACTCTACTATTACCAGTAAGGATCATGATAGCATCCTTATTCAAGCTAGTTGCAAACTTAAAATGAGCAAGGGTAACCTGGTAAAATTTTAGTCAAACACTTGGTTAACTGGCTTATATTTAGCTAACTCATACTCTACTCTTCTTCGGCTGTCCTCATTGAAAGCAGAGCACGTTTGCCAAACAAGATATTGGTTAAAAGATGTATGGCATTGGAATCTAAATTGGATAAGACCATTTAGAACTAAAGAGAATCTGATGCTACATGGGTTAATTTATGATCTAAATCTAGCAGTTATTCATCGAACGGATGAAGACAAGTTAATTTAGGAATAGGGGAAGAAAGGTGGATACACTGTAAACTCCTGTATGCTTGCTTTTGATAGGACAAGGTTTGTTGGAACTAAACCTATATTACAGATGTATGGATATCTATTTGCCTTGCAAAAACAGAAATGACTCTATGGTTGGCTCTAAATGAAGGCCTCATCACTAGAGTTTTCCTAGTTAAGAGACATCCTGAGCTCCTAGGATGATTGTTGCCCTTTTTGTGAACACTATTATGAAATTATCTCCCACATCCTTATGCATTGCCCTGTGGTCTAGAAACTATGGAATAAAATTGTTGCTTGGAGAGGTTTGAACAAAGTAATGCCATATGCCCTCGACGACCTTCAATGTCAATGGCAAGGTCATTTGCAAAATAATCAATGTAAGTTTGAAAGATCTATTTGGGGGGGGTTATGTTTAACATTGTTTGGACTATGTGGAATACCAGGAACAATCTGGTATTCGAGGAAAAGCAGTCTATTTAGGAAGATATCTTATGATATTTGTTCTACTTTGCTGCAGGTTCGATTAGAAATCTGAATGTATCATTCTAGTATATATAGGTGCTAATCTGTATAGAAACAATAAATGCATCTCGTCTTGGTCCGTTTAATTTCTGATTTTATTTAGTTTTTTGGGTTGTTGTTCCAACAGTAGGACTAAATATTCCTTATTTTTTCTTCCATGTTGCTAGACATTGGCCTTGGCTACAACCTAAGTAGCTAAAGCTTCGTTCTCTTTGTTCTTACCATCAAAGAATTATCTTAACCTAATAGTTTAAAATTTTAGGTGAAGTTCTTTAACACACCCCCTCAAGTGAAAACCCTTTGGTCTTGAAACTTGCACAAACTGACATTACCTTGTGCTTAATTTTTATGAAATAAATTAGGATAGTGAGTTTCAAACTCGTGACCACTTGGTCATCAAGGCTCTGATATCATATCAAGTAACCATCTCAACCCAAAAACTTAAACTGTTAGATGAGATCCAAAGTTATGATTTATATTATTCTCTAACACTTACTTCCTTATATATATTCTCGATTTCATCAACAACAACAAAAAAAGTATTTAGAGGCATATGGTTCCAAATACATAATTGTAGTTCTCGCACAAATTCTCTTCTTAAGAACAAAGAAAAAAAACTAATAATAACAATACATTGGAGAGTAAGTGTGTAAATTACATAGATTAAATCTTCATAATAATAAGAGTAGTCATTCCCTAATTCACTATAATCGCATAGATTGCTATAAAAGATTTTACTAGTGTCTCTTCTTCTTTTTACAACGACTATGAATGATTTTAGTTTTGATGCAGGAAAAAGGTTGCTCTAGCAGTAGCGGAGCCATGTTGGTATAAAAGAGGGCAATTGCCCCCTTAATGTTTTTTAAAATATTTTCTATATTAGGATATTAATATAATAGTGTGAGGGTTTGATACACGGAAAGTGGAAAGTTATTGCCAATGAAATGGTCTAGACCATGCGCTCTCCTAACTCCGAGCATCTTCATTATCAATTAATTGTAACAGTGTGATTGTTATTTTATATCACAAATTTGTTTGTTTAAATCCTATAAGTTACACTTTTTCTGTCTCGGTATTTTTTCTTATTTAAAACTAGAGTATAGTATTAAAACTTGTGTCACATATTTGACTTAGTGAGTTCATATAACTTTTTTGTGTGTGTCTAGAAATAATTTAAATGTTTAGAAATGATTAAGTATAATTTAATCAACATACTTATTATATACATATAGATATGAATTGAAATGAGTTTTGATGAATTGATGTGTATTTTGCTATGAATTTCATATGAAAGATTTAGAATTATTGTGTAACTCAATTGATTTTATTATTGTGTAGTTGTGTTAATTATTATGTAGACACTAATTATATATATAAAAAATTAGCATGTTCATTAATTAAATTAACATGTCACTATACAAGTATTTCAAGCGTAAATCCCTTGAGGATGAATAGTCATTCAAAGCTTTAAGTCATGTAACTCAATCAAGTTCAAAGAAAAGTCATATTGAAAAGTCATATAGTATTTATTAGTAATTTACCCCCTCATCGAAAAAACTCTGGCTCCGCCACTGACTCTAGGAATAGCCAATCGGCACGACTTATGATGAAAAAATGCTAATGGTAATACATTATGTGTATCAATGCATAATAATTTTTGTTTTAAAAAAATTATGGGTATTCCATCAGGAAATGCTACACCTGTATCAAACTTCTGCATGCCCATGCATTCATGACAAACGTATATAGAAGTATTTCAAACATTTGATACACGACATGAATTTAATAACTACGAACAAAATAAAATAGTATAATGTAAAATAGTCATACCTTAATATATTGACTTTGAATCATGAATGTTGTTAGATTCAAAGGGTATGATCAATTCAATTTCCAATCTCTTGCTGCATATGTATGACACATACTAATATTGTATCATTGAGCTCAATTTAGTCGATCTAGTTTTATCATATTAAGACACAAAATAACATTTTTCTTTTGGGCTTACACAAATATTAAACCATGTTTATAAAAGAAAAAAGAAAAAAAGAAAATATAATTGAGTTTAATTTAGAGTCTGTTTAGTATTGTAGAAACAATTATTTTTAATTTTTTTTTAAATGCATTAAAATAATTTTTTTTTTAAGGTGTAAATTATTAAGAACTAAATACAATAGATTCGTAATTTATATATTTCTAGGTGTGCTGCGTTCAGCTGTCAAATTTAGTGTCGAAATATTAATGTCAAGGTTACAACAAAATAAAATGATATGGGTGACGATGGTATGCATTGAATTAGCGGGTTTAGAAACATAACTTGTGTGGTTTAGCAACTTTTGAGGTTAAGCATTAGGTATATGATATTAGATCGATAATTAAACTTTTCCTAATCATAGTTAATTAATCAATAATTTATATATGAATGGATTTTTATTTTTTATATTTTTGAAAAATTGACATGTCATTGGAAGGGATTGGTGGGGTCTTGGGTAATTGCATGAGTTCACATGTCTGTATAAGAAAATTGGAGGATTCTCACTTTCCACCACACAACAACTCATACACATATGACCCACAAATCATGCGTCAAACAGCTAAATTAGATTTGGTTCCACCATACCCACTTCATAAAATGATACACACACACACTTTTCAAAATTATCACGATCTCTTTCTAAACATAAAAGATTTATTTAGCATATTCTCATTAATTTCTCAATAATTTTAATTAAATATGAGGATCTTGAACTCCTTTTAGAAACATATGGTACATTATATATGCATTGAAGGCGTTCTCACGAAAAATATTAAAAAAAAAAAGACTATTGATAACAAGTTTGGGTTAGAATGCCAAGAAATTTAGTTCCCCTTTGATCCTTAAAAGAAATCCCTAAGAAGCTGCAAACAAGATTTCTAGAATCTATAATGGTTAAAGGTGATTTGGTCTCACTATATTCTTAAAGTCATAATTAAAACGATTATTTTATGATTAATTAATATGAGTTGCTTATAGAATTTTTACAGCTGGGCCTTTTAGGGTTTCGTCAGCTATGCATCGACACCTACAGCCCCACCTAAAAGCCCCCGCCCCCCAATAACTTAATTGATCAGCACCACCATCTAAATAAAATGCAATTCTAACCTCACCATCCTATCCTTTGGAGAGTGTGTTTTATATATTTGAAAAAACATGAGAAAAAGTCGAGCAATATTTTAATCAGCATCCGAAAAGCTAAACAAGTACAAAATGCATGCAATTTCTATGAGAGATTAATCGTTTAATTAATTTATCTAGAGTACTTTTGTAACTTAATTAAACAAGAAAATCATAGTATATTATTATTATTATTATTATAGAAATTTTGTCGTAGCAATTAACCCATTAATTAGGAACGCTCTCTGGTGGCGCGTAAAGTAGCATGTAGTCATATGCTTAATGAAAGTTTGTTAGAATTTTATAAGTAAAATCAAACACAATTGCTTTCAAGTCATAGTCTACAAAGTCTGATATCTAAATGGAAATATATATATATATATATATATATATAGGAGTATTAAATAATTAAGTATAATGGTCATCCAAAATTTGTAATATAAAAACAATATATGGGAGTTCTAAAAGTGATGGAGGAGAAAAAGAGCATAAAATCTGAGTATATA
>Ga0325405_1005735_pt1 | contig 12600 bp, 2 predicted proteins | sample PopdelMetagenome_21_FD_205663 | JGI IMG/M metagenome (GOLD analysis project Ga0325405, IMG submission 205663) | Populus deltoides microbial communities from Bellville, Georgia, United States - Xylem-Control-R2 | ecosystem: Host-associated > Plants > Phyllosphere > Stem > Wood/Secondary xylem...
TTAGGAAAACCTTTTTATTAAAGAGCTGTTGGGAAAAACATGGTGCAGGTTTTGACTTTAGAGGAAACAGGATATTGATTCTTAAAGAACATGGAAAGTTTGAGTGCATGATATGTTTTAGGTTTTTTTGGATGTAGTTAAAGCTTGAGAGGAGTGCACTGGTGATTTCGGGTGTATACGAACCGTTAACAGTAATTTGACCTGCTGGCGGTCAATCTGCGTATCCATCTTGTTTTTTTGTTCTAAATGCAGCTAACCTGATATGGTGCGTGGATTTATTGAGAGAATAACACATCAGTTATCTGTGAATTTGAGAAGTCCCAGGTTTCGTGCAAGAAAATAAAGGTGCTGATGTCTTTGCATGCTTGAAGATGCAGACTTTGTAGGAAAAGCTGTCTTGAACACCCAACACAGGAGAGAGTTATATTCTTTTTAGCCGATGTTGGTTTTTTATAAATTCGTTTTTAGAAAATTATTTTTTAATTTTTTTTATGTTTGTCTGTTATTAAAAAAGTTGTTAGCGGAAAACATTTTCCAATCAAAAAAAATTTAGCTTGGTTTTGAAAAAAGTATTTTCTTGAAAAATTAAGCAAAAAATATTTTCTGGAAGTTGTGAAAATTTTAAAAATATCATGTTATTTGCTGCTGATTATATCAAATTTAGTTTTTAAATTTTTAATTGTTATATATATTTTGTTTTGAATATTTATTTTTTAATTTCATCTTTTAAAATTTAATTTTTATATTAACTTTGGTCCTTATTTTTATAATTGTTATTTATTTTTTCCTTTATCATTTTTTTATTGAAATTTTTTATTTATTAAATTTGATCATCATTTTTTTGTTTGTTATTTATTTTATTTGAAATAATTTATGAAATGTTAATTATTATTATTTTAATTTTTTCATCTTTTTTTTTAGATTTGATCTCTATTATTTTGATTATTATTTATTTTATTTGAGATAATTTATGAAATTATATTTTTTTTAATTTTATTTTTATTCAACTTTTTAATTTGTATATTTTAATAAACTTGAGAAAAATAAAACATTAATAAGTTATTTTCTTGCTTATTTTTCATGATATAACCAAACACTAGAAAGTGTTTCCCAACTTATTTTTTATTATACTATCAAATATCAAAAAATAATTTACTTTCTCAAATTTATTTTTTTAAAAAAAATTAATTTCCAGTAAACAAACTGGATTTTATTTCTGCCATGCCCTCCTTTTTCCAGTACATAATTTCCCCTGTGATGGTTGTAATTTTAGTACCTTGCTGCCATGAAGTTGAAAGTGGCTGTTTTTTTTTTCTTTTTCTTGTTGGTGGTGACCACTTTAGAAAAACATGTTTGAAATTGTTTTTTTTTTAATTTTTATTTTTTTTGTTTAAAACATTATTTTTATGTATTTTTAAATAAAAAGTACATTAAAAAAATAATGATTTTGTAAGTTACTAGAGCATGTGATATGGTTGCATACCGGGAATGACATAGATAGTGGTAATAATGCCACGAAGAGGAGTGGACTCAGGACTGTAGGCTTGATTGACGGCGTTATGCTTGGTGATGCTCAGAATTGCATGTTGCTAGGCTGAGCTAAATGAGGTTGCTTGACTCGGCACATCAAAAGGAAAGAGGACAAGCTAGCTTGAACTGCACTTCATTATATGATTTCAACAAAACGAATTTCACTGTGTTGGGTTTTCAAGACAGCTTTCCATGTGCAGATCTTGAACTGCAGCAAGAGGGAAATGTTCCTTTTCAGCCTAATCTAACCTTCCTTTGTCTTGAAGCTAGTCATCATACGTAATTTGAAGGTTATTTTCACCGTAATTAAGCTGTGAAATGTCTGATCGTAGAACAGTAGCGTGTACCTGCGACAAATTTGTCATTCTGTGGTGCTAACTTATGGACGAGAGAGATGGGCGGAAGGTATTCTTTCAGGTTCAGTCATGCCAGAGCAGACGGTGTTTTGTATGGCCCAGATAGGGTCAACTTTGTTATTGAAAATCGGTGACGCTAGCTGGATCAGTGTTTTTATATAGGAACTAGAAGCGCTACAATTCTTTGAAGAAAAGGCGTTACGTAGGCTACAAATTAAGGTTTTGAAAAAAAATTACAAGTTTGCAGAAAAAATGCGTCTGCCGGGAGTCGAACCCGGGTCTATTGCTTGGAAGGCAATTATCCTAACCGTTGGACTACAAACGCTTTCTCGTGGATGGATGTTATAGTTAAGATTTAACCTTTACTGATATCGAGCTTCGCTTTCATTACTCTAGGACTTGAAGGGGATTGGTTGGACCTCTTTTTTCTACCAATCATAGTACATAGATGATGAATTCAAATGTGGAGCACTAGCCCAACAGGAAAACAAATTGTATTTTCTAGAGATATCTTAAATCCTGCAGTTAAAATTTGGTCATTTACGCTTCAAAGTTGAATAAAACCCTTTATTAGTTTACTCGGGTTTTGTTAATCTAGTCAAAACATTATTTGTTTAAAATTTAAGTTTTTTATTTTTATTTTGATGTGTTAATATTAAAAATAAATTTTAAAAATAAAAATATTATTTTAATATATTTTTAAATAAAAAATACTTTAAAATACATACTAATAAAAAAGAAACTTGGTTTTTTTATTTATGTAATAATGTGGTTTTTTGGGGGCCGTCCAAGGTTTACTAAAAATTACTAAAATTGCAGATTAACTGTAACTTATACTGTAAATCATTAGAAAGTGAACAAAAAATTTGATCCCCGGCCCCACAATTACTTTTATGGCTATTTTGTTTTTGTGGTATAAACTATATTTCATGATTTTTTAAATTGTTTTTATTTTAAATTAATATTTTTTTGTGTTATTAAATTTTTTTAATATACTAATATTAAAAATTATTTTTATATATTTTTAAATAAAAAATACTTTAAATAACGTCAATTATTACAAATACAAGTACTACCTTGAAAATCATCCATTCGAGGAGTGCTTTGACAGTGATATAATTTATCATGTACGGCTGATATTGATGCGCAAACCCCCATCACACTCACACTCACACACACACACAATTTAAGGAGCGTTTAAAATTTAGAATTAGAGTGTGTTTGGCAGTGTGGTTGCGGTTGCTTTTTAAATAGCTTTTCGTGCCAAAATATATGCTAATGATGTTTTTTTATTTTTTAAAAATCATTTTTGACATCAGCACATCAAAATGATTTGAAAACACTAAAAACATATTAATTTGAAGTTAATAAAAAAATAAAAAATTTTCAAATTTTGTCAAAAGCGCTTTTGAAACGCAGAAACAAACAGGCCCTTAACCTGTTAACGGACCCACGCTGCGCCATGTTGCAAATAAAATTTCAAGTTAATTTTTAATATATATATATATATATATACATAGCCCATTGACTGACTCATGACATGTTGTTTAATGGGATATTTTCTAGTCACTTTTATTGATTGAAAAAATAGTTTGAGTTTTTTAGATTTTAAAATTTCATTTTTTTTATTTAAAAATCTCAATAAACCTATTTTCAATTCTAAAACATCCTTTAATTAGTTAAAAAATCAAAATAAAACCGAATAAAAAAATTCACAACCCCAGTCTTTTTTTCTATCATGTTTGCAGGTTAAAATCACTTTTATTGAACTCTCTTCTATGAAATAAATTTATTAATATAAAAATTAAATTTTTTTTGTTCAAAATGTGGATGGCCAAACCATTTCTCTCTCATCTTCATATTTTGGCAACCTTCTCTCTAATGCTTCAATATCCAGAGATTAAAATGTAACAAAAATAAAATTTAGGATAGAGAGTTAAAAACCTAATTCAACAAGAATCTAATTCAACAAGAATCAAATATGTATAAATTAAAATTTTAAGGACTAAATTAAATTTAGAATCGAGAGGTAAAAACTACATTTGAGCTTGGCAATGCGCTAGACCCAGGAGTGTTGGGTCTAGTGCTAGCCAAACCCAAGAGATGATTGGGTTTAACACCATCAATTCTATAGATTTTTATATAAAATCTTAGGGATATTACTTTTCAAGAAATAAATTTAATTAAACAAGTTTATACTCCACCAACATTATTAGATGCAAGTCTATCATGTTTCTATCTTTTAGTTTGATGAAATGAGTGTAATACAGCTCACAATATAACTCAAAAAATTACAAATATAAAGTTACGTTTCAACCTCTATTTTCCACGATAAAACAAATTTCACGGGTTATAAATATAACATGAATCATTTAAGATAAAGGTTTACAATTTTCATTATTCATTGTATATATATTTTTAGAGCATTTATTTCTATGATATTATTACATTTTCTTTTTTTAAAAAGATACATGTTCAAATATTAGAGAATCTTCATTTTCACTAAAAAGAACATTTTACATATATTAGTCACAAATTGCCTTGACCTATTAAACATAAAGTATAAGCTATCAGCCATATTAACTAGAGAAAATGCATAAGATTACTAATATTAATTGATTAACCGATTATGTAGCCTAGGAGCCTTGTTCCTAGACTACTTAAATCTTTAGAACTTCATTATTGATTTTTTTTTGGATAAAATCTCTTTGGATAAAATATAAAACCTACAGCTTATAGTCTAAAACAAATACAAGATACATGTAAAATTAATTATAATTAGAATAGAAAAACATTCCATATCCATTAAAATAAAAATTTATTTTACAACAATAAGAATAGTAAAATCATAAATATAAATATAAGTGATTGAATGTACGGAGCTTGTTGTTTGACCATCACGCTGCTATCCTACAGGACCTTGAAAACTTGTTATGGGTCGCGTCGCGCCTGGGTGACTACAAGGTAAGTGGAGGCCCAATTATTTTTGTATTTTAAAAATATTTTTATATTTTAAATTAATTTTTTAATGTTATTTTAATGTATTAATATGAAAAATAATTTTTAAAAAACAAAAAAATATTTTAAAAAACAATTATTATTATTTTAAGAGAATATTTAAGAGTATGGTGATAGTTGTTCTTTAAAGTATTTTTCTCTCAGTGATATAAAAATATTAAAAAATATTAATTTAAAAAAATTAAATTTTTTTAAAAATATTTAAAAAAAAAAAAAACAAACGCTAAAACACCAATAACAGGACTCGAGTGGTGGGGTAAAGGCAGGCTACGCCTTGGAAGTGCTGGCAGGTTATTATCAATAATCCGAGGGATTTAACTTTGAGAAAATTGGAGCTGTCACACACTCACACTTGTTATTGGGATCGAGCAAGTACATGTCATTATTATGCGCTGGTTGATTGACGTGAAAGAGGCGAAGTTTTAAGAAGGAGATTTCTACGAGTTGGAAAGTTTCTTCTTTTTTTTCACAAATGGCGTCAGGTTGATATTTATACGAGTGGAGACATCATCTTGATCACTGACATCATGCCACATTATCTTTGATTTGATGGTTAGATTCTTCTTAATAATACCATCATCAATATTATATTAAAATAATTTAAAAATATAAAATTAAATTAAATTAAAAAATATTTCTAAATAAAAAAACAAACAGCACAGTATAAAACTTGTGTCTTTTTTCATTTCAAAAATATTTTTAAAAAAGATTGAATTTTTTTTGCACTGTATTATTTTTTAAAAAACCAAAACCAGTTCAAACCGATTAGTTTTAGTTTATTTTGATTTTTTAGAACAAAAATAAGTTTAAATTGATTTGGTTCGGTTCTTTCAATTTGGCTCGGTTTTTTCCCGATTTGGGTTCGGTTCGGTTTTAGACTTTTAAAACAGAACTCGTCGGTTTTTTCAAAATTCTAATCGGTTTTTTTTCACAATTTGATTTATTCAATTATTTTTTTTCGGTTTTCTTAATTCAATTGATTTTTCAGTTTTTTTTCTCACCCCTTACCATAATAATTTTAAAATATAAAAAGAATAATGATAACAGTTACCGTTAATATTAAAAAAAAAGGAGGTTTGGGCAGCGTATCCACCTTTCACCAATTTAATATTTACGAACCTAAAATGAATAAAACCAGAGAGATTAGCTTTGAACTGGATAAAAAGAGGAGACTATACTGCCTTTTATGGTCGTTATCTTGGCTTAAAATGCAATACATAATGTTTTTAAATTAAAAATATATTAAAATAATTCTTTAAAATTTTTTATATTAAAAAATCAAAATCATAAAAAAATATATAAAAAATTAATTTAAAATTTTTTAAATAAAAAATAATTTGAAAAGCAAGTCAACTACAAAAATAAATACTATTCGCATATCTATTTCGAATGCCAAATTGCCAATACTAAAAAAATCATAAAAATCTTGATGCTCTCATGCCTAGATTTGAACTCTTGTCTGTCTTAATTCTCAACTAGCAGGTCAGGTGGCCTCAGCAAGACTTTTATTACCTGGTGGTGGGGCCCTCCGGGAGGCTAGAAAATCCAACCAATAGAGGGTCTCTATTTCAACAAAATGACAACACCACACTCCCCATCTAACCAAGAGAAAGGAAGCAAGCATGACAGCACTATTGCCAATAATTTCTTTTTTTATATATCTTAATTTTAAATGCCAATAAAAAATTAGTTTTTTAATTTTTGTTTGGGAAATATTAAAACATAAGTGTGGGGGAATCACTGTTCCCATACATATTTCACTTGAATTACAATAGTAATTCATGGTGATTCTTTTCTATTTTTTTTGTAACTTTTTCTTTTTTTTTTGTTTTTTTTGTTTTTGTTTTTTCAAATTTTTTTTTGTCTTTTTCTAACTTTTCCTTTTTTTTTGTTTTTTTCAATATTTTTTTCAAAATTACTTTTTTTTTTCAACTTTCCTAATTTTTCTTTTTTTTTTCTTTTGTTTTTTCCAAAATTATTTTTGTTGATTTTACTTTTTAAATATTGACCTGGTTAAAATTTTTACTTTGTAATTTTTTCTTGAAAATATTATGGATTGCTTTGATGTTTTTCCACATAGTTTTTCTATTTTATTTCTTTATTTTTCAAAATTATATTTTTAATTTTTTTTTAATATGGAGCTGATTGAAAATTTAGTTTTGTAATTTTTTTTCTTTAAAACATTGTTTATTGCTACAATGTTTCTCCGCATGGTATTGTGAATCCACCATACGCGGGTTCAATTCCCGTCATTCGCCCATGAACCCTTAAGCGGATGCTTCATATGGGTTCTTTTTTCTCTTCTTTATCATAGGGTTTACTTTACCTCTTACTCTTAATCTTAATTCTTACTCTTAAAATTGAATAAAATATAAAAAGAAATCTTAGATCAAAAGACTATGTATGGATGATATGAACTGCCTAAACAAGAATTCTTGAACAGCGAGCAACCAGAGCGATTCCTCACTACATCAAAAAATTTCCATTAATGAAAGATGTAAATCCATTGGAAAAATCAAAAATACATATGTCGGATGAAATGGTGGTTGTTGCTATCTGCTCCAATAACGAATCGTTGGTTTAACTGAATAACTAAATGAATAACTAAATAAAATAGATAGAACCTTCTCTTCGTCTCAGGTCGATGGATCTTTGATTTTCTCTGAAATTATCTTTTTTTTATTTTATTTTTTAATATTGAGCTGGTTAAAAATTACAGTTACAATATGTGAGGAAAACACTTTAACTTTCCTCGAAAATTACTGCTAGTTGCTATAGTGTTTTTTCCCACATCGTTTTTTTTTCTGTTTTCGTTATGTTTTTTCCTAAAATTATCTTTGTCAATTTTATTTTTTAAATATTAAGCTGGTTAAGAATTGTAATTACAAGTAAATACAAGTTTTTCCTCAAAAAACACTATGGATTGATATAGTTTTTCCTCACATGGTTTTTTTCCAGTTTCTTTTGTGTTTTCTTTTTTTATAATAATTTTTTCCAAAATCATTTTCATCGATTTTATTTTTTTAAATATTGAGTTGGTTAAAATTTAACTTTGTAATAAAGCTTAATCATGTGGGGAAAATATTGTAGCTTTGCTCATAAAACATTGTGGATTGCTACAGTGTCTCTCCGCATAGTTTTTTGCTGTTATAATTTTTTTCAAATTATCTTTTTCAATTTTATTTTTTTAATATTGAGTTGTTTGTGAATTACAATTACAAGTCATTACAAATAAGGCTAAATCATGAGGGGAAACACTGTAGCTTTCATCACAAAACACTGTGAATTGCTACAGTGTTTCCAACATGATTTTTTCCCTCTTTTTAGTGTTGGTTTTGTTATTTTTTTTGTTAAATTATCTCTGTTGATTTTTTTTTAATATTGAGTCGATTAAGAATTTAGCTTTATTATTTTTTTAAAAAACATTGTGAATTGTTGCAATGTTTTCTCATGTGATTTTTTTATAATTTTTTTCAAAATTATATTTGTCAATTTTTTTTTTAATATTGAGTTGGTTAAGAATTATAATTACAATAAAGCTAAATCATATGAAGAAAGCGTTGTAGTTTTTCTCACAAAACACTGTGGATTGCTATAATATTTCTCTAAATAGTTTTTTAGTTTATTTTATTGGGAAAAACGCTATAGTTTTTCTTACAAAACATTGTCAATTGTTGCAACATTTTTTCTCATGAGTTTTTTTCCTTCCAAAATTATCTTTATTGATTTTTTTTAATATTAAGTTGGTAGAGAATTTAGTTTAGTTTAGTTTTTTTTTTGCTTTTTATTAACTGAAAAGCTAAATCATGTGGCGAAAGCACTGTATCTTTCCTCACAAAATATTGTAGATTGCTACAAGTTATTTTGTTCAGTCTCTAAGTTTTTAATCACCAACACAATTTTTTTTTCCTTCATGAAATATTTGCTCCATCATACCTTTGATTTTTATTACTTATCTAGCATTGGTTCACAATTATAACACCATCAAGTGCATTTGTTTTATAAGCCCGCGGCAGCGCGCGGGCAAGTCATCTCGTGATTTCTATAAAAAATAATTTTCAAAGGTATATTAAATTCCACTTTGAAAAGTATGTGAAATTATGTTTTTTTCCTTCTAAATGTGAGGCTGCATATTTTATCAAGAAGGTAAAACTAATATTAAGAGAATATTTAAGAATGCGGTGCAAACTGTATTTTTTTAAAATTTAATTTTTTTTATTAAAAATTAATTTTTTAGTATGTTTTGAATTGTTTTGATGCGTTGATTTTAAAAATAATTTTTTAAAAATAAAAAATATATAATTTTGATGCATTTCGGCATAAAAAACACTTTGAAAAGCAACTGCAACCACACTTCCAAACAAGTTATTATATTTTAAAATTAACTAACCTCAATTATTTTAATTTAAGTGTTTTATCTCCCAACTTGTATGGATCTTAATTAAATTATTTAGTAGTTCTATCTACTTAAAAAAAAAACATGTAATGCTTTGAGCAAATTATTTTACTTATTTTTATGTGTTTTCAAAAGAAAAGAAAAACTATTTCTAGGTAATTTATTTAGTTTCTTGAAGAAAATATTTAATTTATTAAAAAGAATGTTTAATATGTTTAATTTTAATCACAATACAACATAGCGATTCATTACTAAATAATTTAATATGTTTAATTTCACAACACAACGTACCAAAAATATATTTTCAAATGATTTTTGTTAGGGAAAAATGAAAATCATAGACACGTGTAATTGTATGATTTTACTCGACCAATTATTTTCCTTCAGCTCAAGTTCTCCTGTAAAGACTCCAAGCTGGAAACAGCTGAAAAGGACAAAATAAACGTGCTCCCAATACCTACGTACGACACGTAGTCTAATGAGCTTAAGGCCCTCCCTTCCTCTGTGTAAAAGGAAGGGAATCGTGCCACCCACCGTTTCTGGCATTTGGCAAGTTACACTGTACACTTACCTCTTACAGTCGAGGACATTGTCGTCATTTACTTTTTTTCTCTTTAAAAACCAAAACATTCTGTCGTCACTGTTTTAGTTCATGAATCAAAATTTCCCCTTTTCCTGCCAATTATTTTTCAAATACTTTTAAAAATATATTAAAATAATATATACAATTTTTTAAAATTTTATTTTTAACATCAATATATTAAAATAATAATTAAAAAAATAAAAAAAAAATTAATTTTGAATTCTAGCAAATCTTTGTTTTAACCGCGGACTGAAGTTACAAACTATGGTAAAAAAAAAAAAATACTTTTCTTACGTAGCAAGACCTAAGAAGAAACGGAAATATCTTCTTCTTATTCTCTCATTTTTTGGACAGGTGTTATTTATCAATTTATTTATTTATTTTTATGTTACAAAACAGCGAAAATTATGTTCGGTAACTTGTATAATTGTTTGTATTTATTTCATATACTAAGTTTTGTAGCTATATGATTATCTTGGCTGGGTATTTTACCCTTACCTAATTGAATTGAAGGGGTTGGTGTTAAGTGCTAAAAAGCCTTTTCTTCAATTAAAAAAAAAAGTCGGTGCAATGTCTACCAAACAAGATATTTTTTTAGAAAAATAAATAGTACAGAGGTTGGAGATTGATTATTTAAAAAAAAAATTATTATTTTTTATGTAAAAATTATTATTATTTTTTTAAAATTGAACATGAAATGGTTTTTTAAAACTTGTCCTTTTTTCTTTCTGGAAACTTAAGGTGATTAGAGGCTTACATAATTGTTAACTTCAGGGCTCGTGGAATTAGTTGAGGTATACACAAACTAACCTAGACATCCACATTAATAAAAAAAATATTATCCTTTTTTCTTTCTAGAAAAATAATTTGAGATCAAAAATCACTTATCTTATATATAAAAGTTGGAATTAAAATGGATCAGTTCAAATCTAACTTAAAATCCCTCGGTTATTTTAAAACCAGGGTCAAGATTTTTATTTGTTTTAGATGAAAAATTATTTTTTTGAATACCTGAATCGGTGAGAATAATTTATACATATATATAATATGGAAATAATTAAATGCATTGAATTTTCTTTTTCATGCACGAGACCATTCTAATTCTAAAAATTTATCCATAGTACTTTACAAATTATATATGCATAATTAATTTCACTAATAATTGAGTTAGGGAATAAAACTTTCAAAGGACATCTACATTTTACGTTAATTTAAGTTGATTTAAATCCTTTAATTTGTCCCCAGCTAACTTGAACGCAGCCACAAGAATCTTTTATTTTTACTTTGTTAGAATAAAATCGAATGATGATCTGGTGAGTTAATTAATTGTTATAGCACAATCAACCGATACTTTTCTTTATATGTTTTTCACTGAAGGTGCATTTGGTACTTTGGTGTAAGTTATTTTTTAATTAAAATATATTTTTAATTTTATATCAGCTCATTAAAATTATATATTTTTAAATAAAAAATAATTAAAAAACACTTTAAAAATAAATCACAACACAAAAATAAACACCCACTAAGTGTTCTAGAGACACCATGTTACCACCTGATAATTGCATGAACTGTATATTATAAGTTTACTAATTACCAGTTTGTGTCCGGTTAAAATTTTCAACTTAAACCTTCATTTTGGTTGGTTTGAAACGTGACTTTATAGTTTGTTTTTGCGGATAAATAATGCTTTTATTTTTTTAATTGTTTTGATATATTTATATTAAAAATAAATTTTAAAAAATAAAAATTATATTATTTTAATATATTTATAAATAAAAAATAATTTAAAAAATAACCTATATTTTTAACCTAATAATCACACGTCCACAATTTATTCAGCCGAACATTTAATTATTATATAAAAAAACAGAACTTCAATGCACTTTCATGTCCAACCAAAATCACTCTAACTATCTAGTAAGTAACTCAGTTATAAGAGTTTGGGACCAAAAGGTTTGCCCTCCTGTGGTCTCAGGTTCGAGCTCTGTAGTTGTTAATATGATGGCCATTGGAGACTTATATGATCCTTAACTTCAAGACCCGTGGGACTCGTCGAGGTGCGCGCGAGCTGGCCCGGACACCCACAATAATAATAATAATAATAATGATGATAATGATAATAATAATAATAATAATAAAATCACTCTAAACAAACCTTAAGGGATTAAACCGTGAGTTTGTTCTCCAATGATTACGAGTTTAAATTCCTTTAGGACCATTGGAGACTTATATGGTCGTTAACTTCAGAGCCCATAAAATTAATCGAGGTACGAATAAGTTGGTCCGGATACCCATGTTAATTAAAAAAAATCACTCTAAACAATTTTTTTTAATTGTGTTTGTTGTTGTTTGAGACAAGAAAAAGTGAAACAATATGAAAAAAAAAAACATATTCTTTAGATAAAAATTCAACATAAAATTATCATAATTTATTTGATATCTCTATTAATTTCTTTTATATTCCACATTACTAATCAAACATCACATCTAGCATCGTTATTTAGTGCACGGATTGTCAAACACACGGTATGCGACAATTCTCATGAAAACTAAACTCTTATATATGGACACGTTTGTGAGTTTTATTTTATTTTTTATTTTTAAGAAAATGTTACTATATTAAAATAACAAAGAAAAACATTTTTATTTCTTATAAAAAAAATGTAAAACCCTGTAAAGAAGAAGAAGAAGAAGAAAGTAACAGTGTGATTATTATT
>Ga0325405_1005749_pt1 | contig 12584 bp, 9 predicted proteins | sample PopdelMetagenome_21_FD_205663 | JGI IMG/M metagenome (GOLD analysis project Ga0325405, IMG submission 205663) | Populus deltoides microbial communities from Bellville, Georgia, United States - Xylem-Control-R2 | ecosystem: Host-associated > Plants > Phyllosphere > Stem > Wood/Secondary xylem...
ACACGATAATTTGGCTTTTTGTCCACCGAAGAATGAAGCATGCGTTGCTTGAATGCGATGACCCTTCTCTACACGTAAACACATTTTCTTCAAACGTGTGATACATTTTTTATATTATTTTTATATTTCTAAAAAGACCAAATAATGAAAAAACCAAGATAAAAGGTCCAAAAAACACCTTATTAAATTTTGTATATAAAAGTAAGCAATTACATTATTTATAAAAAAAATGAATTGACGGGAAAACCCTTCCAATGGTAGCTTAAAAGATTTTGGTTATAAGGGTTTGGTAATAATTACACTTCGCAAGCAAACAAATTACGATAAAAACAAAACCTTTAATGCAAGTTATTTTTTGGTTTTAAAAGTATCATAGTATTTTCACTATATTTTTTGGAAAGACCAATATTATAAAAAAAAAAAAAAAAAAAAAACAATGACCGTTGTATTCTTATAAAACAACCATTCCATCCCCAAAGCCAAAACTTTTTTTTTTGTGTGTGTTAAGGAGCAAAATAACCACTGTTACATTGAAATAGCCAGGCCCATATAAAGTTTCTATTAATATGTTTTGTCTTTTTTAGATAATGATGAGAAGACCTGGGCATGATTAGCGTGAACAGCTTTAAGGTTCAGAGCTCCTGTCTTGCCTGGTCTCCTATTGCAAAGGCACCAGGCTCACTTTTAATCCTGTCAGTGCCCAGACATGCTTTGGGGCCTCTCAGTGCATAGTTTATTATCATCTTGTGAAATGGGCCTAGTCACGGAGCATATATTCCAGGCCTTCAACACTCTTTTTTCCTTTATTTTTGAAGAAGAAGAGTCACATTTACCTCCCCCACTCTGCTTGAAATGCCTACTCAACCTGATTATTTCAGGCAGGAATACTGTAAAATAATTCAATTATTAAATTAAGATAATTATTTAACATGCTATCAAAATTTTATTAACCAAAAGAAATTACAGGCAAGATTTGAGTAAAGCAGAGTAACAGGAGAGTTTAGACTAAAACGGAACTATCATTGATATAAAAAACAACAGCAGCATCCAAATTAGTTCAAACCATTGGCAACCAAATTTCACAACTCAGTATTCTTGCTCACTCGAAACATTACCGCTAACAAAGACTCCCCTGCAACCTACTCAACCTCAACATGGAAAACATTAGCCCTCTCCTCTTCTTTCACCTTAGGCACCACAACCTTTAGAACCCCATTTTTCATTTCGGCTTTTATTTCATCAGTTTTGTACATTTTCTCGGGCAAATCAATCCTGCTGCTGTACCTCCTCGCATTCTCTTCATCGTCCGATTCCTTTGCTCCTTCCCCTTTAATTACCAGACTGTTCTGCTCCACGGAGACCTTGACATCCTCCTTGCCAAGACCAGGCATATCAATTCGGAGATTGAGAGCATCATCGGTCTCCCGCGCATCCCATCCACGGCGGAGTCCACCAGCACGGGGGCCAGAGATGAGTGGGTTTTCCATGAATTGGTCCATCATGTTAAGGACCTGGGACAAACTCCTCGTCGGTGAAAATGGATCAAACACGTCTGCAATGTCAAATTGAAACATAAATTGTTCATTACTTGAACCCAAGGTTCAAACCCTCTGTTTCCGCTTAACAGATTACTAATATCAAGCCAAAAAAATGAAATTGGAGGGAATAATGTTATTATAAATATGAAATTTAGAGGCGCATGCAGAAGTGGTGTGTATCAAATCTGTTAGGGAGGAACGAAAAGACAACTACCAGAGAGAAAGTCATCACGGCTGCGTGCAAGAGAGCGATGGGAGGGGCGATCATCAATCCCACGGCCGCTTTCATGATCATCGTCATGGTCTCTGAGGGCATTGGTGTTGAAAAGGCGAGAAGAAGGACAGGTGGCTACCGGGCGTAGAAAGGAGCGGAGAGAAGAGCTGTTAGGGATGATGCTAGAGGAGACTAGTCTCTTGAGAGCCAGGGAGGAAGCCATTGATGGTTTGATGTTGAACTTGGGAAGCAAGACAGGGAGATTTTTAGTTTTTGTAATGTTTTGTTTTGCTAGCTTCTGATTTTAACCTGAAGAAGAGGGAAGGGTGAGGCGTGGATTTTATATGGATGGTGGAAGGTGCTAGAAAGAAGGTTCGGGAGAGAAATTCTGTTATTGTGGATGATTCTGGAAGGAACGAGGACACGAATCTCCTCCTCCTCCTTTACTATTATTACTACTTTATTATTATTATATTCCCTGACTTGTAGTTCAAGAGATATGCACCAAATGATCAAATATGAAAACAGGACTTGTTTGTTTTTCAATAAAATATTTTATCTTGATCTTAATTATAATGAAAAAAGTTCCAACCACTTTCACAGGTCGACTTGATGGTTGGACCAGTCCGATAAGATCAGTTTGATAAAATAAAATATTGATATAAGTAAAAATTCGATTAACCTATGACTCGGGCGATCGAACAAAATTGATAAAGATTTTTTTTTTCAAAATGTATTTTTTCTCCTAGTCAGAAACTTTTTTTTATATTTTTTTAATTAATTATTAATCTTTTTCAAAGTTTATTCTATAAATATCAGAAGCATGTTTTATTTTTTAATATGAGATTTGAAACCCTTTAATATATATATTTTATGTTCACAAGAAAAAAATTATATTTTTTCAAAGTAGAATAAAATTTTTTTTTAGTTTAAATACTTCAACTTAAGGCTGCGTTTGTTTCCCGGAAAGTGGTTTTCGGAAACTACTTTCCAAACTTTCCCGTATTTGTTTGTCATTAGAAAAGTTAGTTAACGGAAAACACTTTCCAGTCAAAGGAAAATTTGGCTTGATTTACAGGAAAGTGTTTTCCTTTATTTTTGGTGGAAAACACTTTTCGGAAGTTGTGAAAAATTTAGAAATATTATATTATTTGCTGATTATATCAAATTTGGTCCTCAAATTTTTGATTGCTATATATATTTTGTTTTAAATATTTGTTTTTCAATTTCATCCTTTAGAATTTAATTTTTATATTAACTTTGGTCCTCATTTTTATAATTGTCATTTGCTTTTCCCCTATTATTTTTTAATTGAAATTTTTATCTATCAAATTTGGTCCTCATTCTTTTGATTGTTATTTATTTTATTTGAAATCATTTATGAAATGTTAATTATTATTATTATTTTAATTTTTTTATTTTTTCATCTTTTAATTTTTTTTATTTTTTAGACTTAATCTCTATTATTTTGATTATTATTTATTTTATTTGAGATAATTTATGAAATTATATAGTTTTTGAATTTCATTGTCATTCAACTTTTTAATTTGTAAGATTTGTTCCTTATTATTTTAATAAATTTGAGAAAAATAAAACATTAATAAATTATTTTCCAGCTTATTTTTCATGACATAACCAAATACTGAAAAATATTTTTCAACTTATTTTCCATTACACTACCAAACATCGGAAAATAATTCACTTTCCTGGAATTCACTTAAAAAAAACTATTTTCCAGCCAACAAACGAAGCAAAATGATAATATAATATTTTTTCAATATAAAATAAACAAATATTTTCAAATAAATTTTTAAACTTCATTATTTATAACAAGTATAGTATATATTCACATGAATTGTTTCTTAATTTTTTCAGATGAAATATTAAAACTTTAAATATTTTTTTTAAAATTTTCAAGTTAAATCGGGTTGACCCGGTTTGATCCATATCAACCCGTGTAACCCGAGACTCGGCTTCTTAGCTGGGTCAATCCCTAAATCGAACTTGATATATATATATAACCTCACTTTTGTTTTATGCGTTTTATTTTTCATTATAAAAACTTATTACAAGGTATATTACTTAAAGTACCCATTATCACAATACAAAATAATTTGTTAAATATTTTTGTAAAATAAACTGTCTTAACATGTGCTCGTTCAACATTGCAGTTTAACTTTTACACACACACACACACACACATATATATATATATAAAAGAACTCTAAAACGCGTGGGGAAAGCACTGTGCTTTCCCATCGAACAATTTTCTTTGTTAGTTATATTTATATTATTAAAAGAACTGTAGCTAGCTATAGCTTGGAAAATATTTGACTTACAAAAGCGACATCATCATATTTGTGTATTAAATGCTTTGAAAATTTACACCGCTTTTTCTTTGTTTTTTACAATTGAGTCTTTTCTTCCTATCTACAATAGAAAAGAATTTTACTTGCACAGGCGAGATCATGATGGTGCATTAAATGCTTTGACAATTTACCAGTGTCTTTTTTTTTCTTGCACTCTTCGTTGCCTTTAACTCTGGTTTTGTTTTTCCAGCAACTTCTCTAATTGATGTGTGTTCGTTCTTTCTCTTTTAATTATTGTGGTTTTTTTTGCTTCTTAATTTTATTTTATTTTAACTCATGGGATGTTTGGCCTTTTTTCAATTGCTTTGAAGGGTTTGCTTCTTCCATTGCACTCAAGAGAACACTCGGTTTCTAGTAGCTTTTTGTTTGACTCCTGATGACTAGAATTCCCAGGGTATTTCATTGCTCTTTGTCTTTCTTTTCAGCTGCTCTTTTTAATGTTGTTTTTTTCGTTGCACATGGATTGTTCATTTAGTTACTGGTGATCGAAATTGCCTACTTATTTCATTGCTCTTTAGTTTTCTTTTCATTCAGTGTTTTTAAAGTTAGTTTTTTTCTTCTTCTTACTGGTTTTAATGGACTCTTCATATGTTTTGCAAGGCTGTCTTTTTTTCATTACACCCTAGACAACATTGGATTTTACTTGAGCCATTTTGGTTTAGTCTGCAAATAATCTACACTACCATGTTTGTTTTTCAATTTTGTCAAGTTCTTTTACTTTACAGACGAAATAAAATGCAAAGTTTCAGGAATCAGTATGTAAGCATTCAGCTACGCTTAAATGCTACTGGATTTTGCAGAGTTGACCTGTGAACTTAAAGTCTCAGGATTCATAGAAAATATGTAGATAATTAATCATGGTTATGAGACTTAGTCTGGCCTGGCCCTGTATGTTAACATGGTGACTATTGACTCATGACCACGTCTGGTAGGTGAAAAACCTTTTTTTTTTTACCAAAACGAAGTTGTTTTAAGTTTTTTCCAGGGAAAAAAAGAGAGACAAATGTTAGGTTAACCCGAAGTGTTTTTTATACATATCACGCGGACATGCCACAAGATATTTTTGTTTTGTTCCTATTTCATGCCTCTCCATGTAAACTTATTTTTCAATGCTGTATTTTACCAGTTTTAATCCTACATTCATACACTTTTCTTTATAAAACTCTTAACATTTCTTATAACATCTGAACATGCCAGCTCTGTTGTTTATATTTGATGTGAGATGATGTCGGTTCTACACCAACAATTCCAAAGAAGCAACGCCTCTCCATTTCATCATCTGAAAAGATTTGCATCTACAATATCATTTTGTTCTCTGTATTGCTCCACAATCTCTTTGTTTAACAAAAATTAATTCAATCATAATCAGCTATATCATTCTTACTTTCTAATTGCCTTTCTTTTTTTTATGAATTTATATACTCAACAACAATTACATCTTTATTTCTCATTCCTTATTTATGTTCAAAAATATTTGATGTTTATTGCGTTATGAATAATTTATAACTTACAATTACACTTATCTTTTGTTGTAAGAAAAAAAATTAGTATTACGTTAATCAATGCTTTCTTACCTAAAATTACAAGATGATTGGGCGTTAAAAAACATAAAATATTTAATTGTTTTACTTGGATATAATTCTCTTTACTTAATTTTTATAATTTATCAATAACTTTATGAATATCAAGTTTTTGTTGTAAAATATTTTGATTATTGTTTATTATAATAATTAAAACCATATTTTATTTAAAATACCTGCGGCACTACGCGGGTATCAAAGCTAGTATATATCAAAATATGTATTTTTTGTTGTTGTTCTTCTTAATATTTTTAGATTTAAATGTGCTAATATTAAAACTGTCAATAGCCATCGAATCCTTCTTTCAATATTTGAAAGGCCACCCCCAGAAAACCTCTAAAATCTCCGAGTGATCCAAAACGTCCGTTAGACGCATCCATTACCACCAGCAGGCAGCAGCAGCAGCAGCAACAGACAGACTCTTTCTCATTTCATTCCTACTCACTGATCAACTCCAAAAACTCAATGTTAGATCTAGGTCCATTCTCAGACGATAAATTCGACCCGAAAAAATGGATAAACTCCGCTTGCAAGACCCGGCACCAACAAGAATCACTCGACAAACACTTGGTGGATCTCGAAATGAAACTCCAGATGGTATCCGAAGAGATCGCTGCCTCTCTCGAGGAACAGAGCGCTGCCGCTCTCCTCCGTGTCCCTCGCGCCACTCGCGATGTCGTTCGTCTGCGTGATGACGCCGTTTCTCTTCGCACTTCTGTCTCTTCCATCCTCCAAAAGCTCAAAAAGGTCAGGTCCTCTCAAGGCTCCCAATTTTTGTTTAGATCTATAGAAAAATTAAAAATCATGATTAATTAACACAGTCCGATTTAAATGTTGATACATTTAGGCAGAGGGAACATCGGCGGAATCTATAGCGGCACTTGCGAAAGTTGATACTGTAAAGCAAAGAATGGAAGCTGCTTACGAGACCTTGCAGGTTAAATTTTAAAAAGATTCGTGTCTTACTTGGAGAATTTGATTATTATTATTAAGTGTTGAATTTGATTTTTGTGTTTTGTTAATTTGAATTGTGATTAAAATAGGATGCGGCGGGGTTAACGCAATTGAGTTCCACAGTGGAGGATGTGTTTGCTAGCGGTGATCTTCCTCGTGCTGCGGAAACATTGGCTAATATGAGGCATTGCTTATCTGCTGTTGGCGAGGTAATGATTTTTGCTGATCTGGGTTTTATTTGTTCAAGTTTTTAGGTTGTGCTTTTTGAAATTGGAAATAAAATCATTTTGTATGTTTCTAGGTCGCTGAATTTGCTAATGTGAGGAAGCAACTCGAGGTTTTAGAGGATAGGTTAGATTCAATGGTACAGCCTCGCTTAATGGATGCACTATCTAATCGCAAGGTAAGATACAAATACAGAATCTTGTTTTGGTAGCTGTAGTTACTTTGTCTTGATTACTGAATTGTGTGCTTGGACATTTGCTTTGATGCAGGTTGATATCGCTCAAGATTTGAGGGGAATTCTGATGCGAATTGGGAGATTTAAGTCTCTAGAGATGCATTATACCAAAGTTCATCTAAAGCCTTTAAGACAGCTATGGGAAGATTTTGAAACTAGGCAACGTGCTAATAAGCTTGCAAGTGAGAGAAATGAGATGGATAGGCTATCAGGCAGCAATGATTCACCAGCAATTTCATTTGCAAGTTGGTTGCCGAGTTTCTATGATGAATTGCTGCTCTATCTTGAGCAAGAATGGAAGTGGTATTACATTTTAATCTTTCCAAAATTATAGATTGTCTAGGAATACATATTTTTAAAACTAAAAAATTTCATGGTGAATGGATCATCTGTCATAGGACCATTAATGTATGAAAGAGGTGAATGAGTAATGTTAAGATCGTCTTTATTCTGTCAATTTCTGATACATCTGTCCCAACATTAAGTTGCTTACTTGCTTCAGAATAGTGGTGTTGAGAAAGGATCGCTAGTAACTGATGTCTTTGTGTCCTGGTGAATGAATGCATGTATAGGAGACTGGAATATTTGATTCAGTATGTAAAACCAAAATGAAACAACTACTTAGTTCCAGAATCTGATTGTTAAATTCAATTGCTGCAAGGTTAGTACTTACAGTATGAAGGCAGTTACATAGTTTTAGGGAAACATTTGATTGTGTATTTCTTGCCTTCCATTTTCTCAGGAAAGTTTGTTCTCTTTGGATTTGTAAGTGAAATGCATTTCTTATAAAGCTGTTAAAGCACTTAAAACATCTGGTTTTCTCATGCAAATAACATGTTGAGTGGCGTTGGAACCAGTTGTTGTCTCAAAAAGTTAGGTGCCATCATCTGTAATGATTAATCATTGCCTTATTTCAAATGATATCAATTTGTAGTTAAAACTATTGTCTGCAGGTGTGCAATTGCTTTTCCTGAGGACTATAGAACTCTTGTGCCGAAGCTACTAATTGAGACAATGGCAGCTCTGGGGGCAAGTTTTATTTCTCGTATCAATCTTGCCACTGGAGATGTTGTCCCTGAGACAAAAACACTTGCCAAAGGTTTAATCTTACATCCTTGGAGTTTGACATATTTAATCATATTGCTTTGCATGGTTTAATGCCATCGGGCTCAAGTCCCAGAAACAACAAAAACTAGGTTATTCACATTCTATGTGCATTTCCAGGTTATTGCTACCTTGTTCGGGTTAACGTGATTGTCGATTCAGGCTTTTAAATTTCTCCATTTCATTAGGGGAAATAGTTGATTGTCTTAGAGGATGCTCTGATGTTTTGAAATTGGTAATTGAGCTATGTCCATGATCTGCTGGAATTGGGTTTAGGGGTTTTAGTGCGTGTCTATGTGTGTGCGGTGGGGGAGGGAGTGTGCTATCTTCTTATGAATCAACAAAAGAAGAAAAATAAATGGTAAATTTGATCTGGTAAGCATTGCAGAAAAGTAAAAAGAGAGAACATATGGCAACTTCATTTCATGTTATTTTGTTTTTGTTTTAATGTTAGTTTGAAAATATGCTGAGGTTAAGTTTTGATTTTCAAATATTTATTGTGCATCCTTCCATTTCTATTTGTAAATGCAGGTATATTGGATATTTTATCTGGAGATATGCCCAAGGGCATCAAGATCCAGGCTAAGCATCTTGAGGCTTTGATTGAATTGCACAACATGACAGCCACCTTTGCAAGGAATGTTCAGCACTTATTTTCAGAATCTGATCTCCGAGTTTTAATGGATACGCTGAAGGCAGTCTACCTTCCTTATGAATCTTTTAAACAGAGGTAACCATCAACTAAACTAGATGCTCCATTTTGGTTGATTGATTTCTTAGTCTAATCTTTTGCTTATAGTATAGCTTTATTGGGTTCATCGCATTAGGAACTTTTCTTGCCCAGTAAGTCCACATGTTTAGTTTGCTGAATAATGAGGTCTTCTGTTTCTTCTAAAAGTCAGCTGACAATTCTCATAGTAGTGAAGAGGGCGTTTGACCATTTTACAGACAAGAAAGTGTGGTCAACAAACATAGGAATGTTAAAAAAAACTGGCTCATCTGTTTTCCTTCCATCTCATCATTTTTTTCCTCTCTTGCCTTCACAATCACAACCACCTCTCATTCTCTTAATCTCTTTCCCTTCTCTCTATTCTCCACTTTCACATAAATTATAGTTGTTCATTTTAAAGTTTGATATGATGAAGTAACTGTGTAATTTACAATTCTTATCTTTTCTGTTTGGTAACCAAAAGACTATGAGAAAACAAATGAAAATTTCAAAAATCCAGATTGAACTTTTATTTTCTTAGTCAAATCATAAACCCAAAAGCACTTTTTAGTTTCTTCCTGCTGGTCTGTCTTGGTATATTTTGTACCCTAACTTTTTGATAAAATATTTGACTGTGATTTTTGTTGTCTTTATATGGAAATTGCGATAGTTTTTATGTTGTTTCTAATATATGCATTTTAGAGGTCTTATCTAGTTCCAACAGTTGCAATCCAATAATTTTTTTAGGATCGTCGAATAATAAGAGAATTAATATGCCCAACTCGCGGATATTTGTAATATCTACAAAAAATTTATCCCAACCCGATATATCAACCTGCTCCTGCTTGGGTCCAAATTTTTTTGAATGGGCCAGGTTTATATTTTGTAAAATATTAGAAGGTGAATTGAATACAATTATGGATCAAAACTTGACCCACTATATCCATGAACATCCCTCAAACATTCGTTTTCATGACTGGAAGGGGAATATAGGTTCTGCGTCACTTAATTCTGTAAAGATGTTGTGAGCTCACTTACCCTATAATCAATTTACATGATTGTGATAGAAGAGAGTGCCGTCATGTAAACTTAGCAAGTCTAATAGAATTACATAATTGTCAAGTTAATCTGTTCAGTACTTTCAGTTTTAGCTCATGATAAATTTGGTTTTAAGGTGATTTGTGTTTTAGTTGGGTTGCTGATAAGGTTTCAGTTATTTTGATGCCAATTACGACCACTAACAATTCAGTTATTGTGATAAATTACTGGGGATTTTGCTGTCATCTATTTTAATATGCTCAATTAACTGCTGACCTCTGTTTTCTTCTCTTTCTTGGTTTTTAAATGTGGCATAGACCATTGTCTTCCATTAGTTGACTAATGATTGGATGTATTGCAGATATGGACAGATGGAGCGTGCCATCCTCTCTTCTGAGATTGCAGGGGCTGATCTAAGGGGAGCTGTTACTCGTGGTGTGGGAGCCCAGGGCATCGAATTGAGTGAAACAGTTCGGAGAATGGAAGAGTCTACTCCCCATGTCATTGTTCTTCTTGAAGCAGCTGTAGAAAGGTGCATCAGCTTTACTGGTGGTTCCGAAGCAGATGAACTAGTTCTTGCACTTGATGATATAATGTTACAGTACATTTCTTTGCTTCAAGAAACGCTCAAATCCTTAAGAGCTGTGAGTGGAGTAGATAACATAGGTGATCCAAAGAAAGACACAAGTTTGGAGAAAAAAGAAGGGAGTCAAAATGCACGCAAAGTTGACATGGTCTCGAATGAAGAGGAATGGTCCATTGTTCAAGGGGCCTTGCAGATACTCACAGTTGCAGATTGTCTAACAAGCAGGTCTTCTGTCTTTGAAGCTTCCTTGAGATCCACTCTAGCTAGAATAAGCACAAGTTTGTCTTTTTCAGTATTTGGATCAAGTTTGGACCAAAAACAGTCTCACATGACCATTATTGATGGAAATGGTGAACCATCCTTGGGACAAAGAGCTGCCTTGGATGTGGCAGTTGTACGACTTGTTGATGCTCCTGAGAAGGCTCGGAAACTATTTAACCTTTTAGATCAGGTACATAAAATATAGGACCTGTTCCTCCTCACTTGGGAAAATGACAGGGTTCATGCTGCTGTGGCCTTGAAATAAATTTCTGCAGTGGTTTTCTTGGTTTTCTAGACTATCAATTTGCCATCCAGTAATACTTTCTGTTTACTTTAAACACATGTTTCCTTGCCATTTCATTTTTTCTTAAACTCTGTAATAGTGACATTCTCGTGCTGTATTGCAGTCCAAAGATCCCCGCTTTCATGCACTTCCACTTGCGTCGCAGAGAGTTTCAGCATTTGCTGATGCAGTGAATGAACTTGTTTATGATGTCCTCATATCTAAAGTACGACAGCGCCTCAGTGATGTATCTCGTTTGCCAATTTGGTCTGCAGTTGATGAACATAGTTCTTTCCGTCTCCCAACCTTCAGTGCATACCCTCAGTCATATGTAACCAGTGTTGGCGAATATCTCCTTACCTTACCCCAGCAGTTGGAGCCACTTGCCGATGGCATATCTAATAATGATGCCAACAATGAAGAAGCACAGTTTTTTGCAACCGAATGGATGTTCAAGGTAACCACCTTATATCATAAGGATAAAGCCACTGCCTTTTGTTTCATATTTTCTGAGTGCTTGAATTGCGATTAACAAGGAACAGGAGTCAATTTTGACCCAACTAAGATATGCATGTGCCAATTTGGAAACTGAGAAGGCCTGATGACCAGCTGACCAAGTTTATTCTCCTTTTGGTTTTGGTAAAGGTTACCTGATCTTAAATTCCTGAAGATTTACTGTGGTCATTTTCTTAGTTTTAGAAGTACAGGGACTTGAAATAAATTTATTTGGTAACATAGATTACCTCATCCCAGTGATGCCATTGGTCTAGTTTTCAAGGTCTCGAGGATGAGTTGGGGTTAGAGTGTTCAATTTGGAATCTACTTGCCAGAAAACATGAAAAACAACGAAAGAAAAAAAGGAAAGAATTTGTCAGCAAAATAGTAACGGTCTTTAACATGACTAGCTTATGGCTAAACTGAAAGAAAAATGGTTGTTACCCTGGAAAAAGCTTGCAAAACACAGCTGTTCTTTATTACAGTACTTGGAAGTCCTTCAGAAGCTTAGTTCTTAGTCGACTACCGGTCTCTTAGCAGGATTTTAATTTCTGATGTCATGCAAATTTATATAACCAGTTTGATGGGGTACATTGTTGTTGCCATATTACAGGTTGCGGAAGGTGCCACTGCTCTTTACATGGAGCAGTTGCGGGGTATTCAGTATATAACAGATCGTGGCGCACAACAACTATCTGTCGATATTGAATACCTGAGTAATGTACTTTCTGCTTTATCGATGCCAATTCCTCCAATCCTTGCAACATTCCAGACTTGCCTCTCGACCCCAAGAGACCAGCTGAAGCAACTTGTGAAATCAGATTCAGGGAACCAGCTAGATCTTTCAACGGCAAATCTCGTGTGTAAAATCCGCCGTGTCAGTTTAGATTAGAATCTCGCTCGCTGGAAATTTTGATGTTGAAATAAACACTAGTTCAACTAAATCATACCATCTCAGAAGATTCAGTTGTTGCCCCTGCCTTTTTATACGCA
>Ga0325405_1005751_pt1 | contig 12580 bp, 8 predicted proteins | sample PopdelMetagenome_21_FD_205663 | JGI IMG/M metagenome (GOLD analysis project Ga0325405, IMG submission 205663) | Populus deltoides microbial communities from Bellville, Georgia, United States - Xylem-Control-R2 | ecosystem: Host-associated > Plants > Phyllosphere > Stem > Wood/Secondary xylem...
TCATTATAAAAATTTTTCATATCAAAAAATTCTTTTTAGAGTATGCATGAAAAATATATATCTCAATGAATTAAGAAGATTTTTTTCTATGTTTATTTTCAGGAGAGACACAATGAAGAGAGAGAAAAAAATTTTTAACATTGTTGGAATCATTCTTATTATTATGCTAGGTATTGACCCTTTTTTGCAGTGCAATATTGTTTTTTTTTTATATGAAAATATGATTGTGGTTGTTTTTTAAAGTGTTTTTCATGTTGAAATGTATAAAAATAATTTTTTTTATTTTTTAAAAATTACTTTTGAAATCAGCACATTAAAATGATCCAAAATATATATAAAAAATAATTTTAATAAAAAAAATTAAATTTTTATAAAACATATCTACAACACATTTCCAAACAGTGACATCATACATTATAAATGCTATTAAATACAATAATATATATTAATTATATGAAAAGGATTTAAGTTGCAAAAATTACAAAGTACGGAAGAGGAAAAGGCTCTCTCCACTCTTTCCAATGATTGCCAATCAAATAAGTTAAATATAATAATTTATGTCCTTCCAAAAAAAAACTTAGATCAAAGCTAGCTCATGTCAAGTAATATCAAGGCAACTAGAAGAAATATCACATAAAGTGGAGAGTTATCCTTTGCTCATTTATATAATAATTTCCTTAGCATAAAGTATATTTTTACCCATCAAGATTCAATCTTTTTCTATTCAAGCTCTGGATAATTATTCTTTTAATATTTCTCTCCTTATATATATCTTTACAAGTATATAAAATTATAACTATCTAGTAAGTGATCTAATGATAAGAGTTTATGATCAAGAGATTTATTTTTTATGTGGTCTCAGGTTCGAACCTTATAGTTGCTAATATGATGATCACTGGAGATTTACATGATTGTTAACTTCAGAGCCCATGAGATTAGTCGAAGTACGCGCAAGCTAACCAGAACATCCATATTAATAAAAAAAATCATTAAATTATCTTAGATATTGTTTTATAATAAAATCAACAAATATAAAAATAATAAATACCAACATTAGAGGGATAGAGACTCTAGACTGTTTTAGAGTCCATTTTTATCATTTTAAAACTTGAGATACAAGAAAATATGCCATTTATGTCTTTATCACTTCCATCTTTTTTATTTTAAAACAATATCCAACATAATTTGATATATAATTAAATCACTGAAAACTATTTATACATATGACAAAAGATTAGATAAGAACCGAAATCCAACTGCCTTTAATTTTTTTTTAATTATGAGAACACACATTCACACCAAAAATAAAAATACAAAAATTTATATTTAATATTTTTTTTTCAAAAATAAAAAAGGGCAGCTGGTGTAATTAACAAATGTAATATAAGAAAGGTTGATATTGCTATGGCTTTTCCACTCCCGCTCTCAACAAATCGATCCCTTCTTCCATCTCTCTCGCTCCACTTATTTTCTTACATCAACAAAAACAAAGACAAAAACCCTAATAAACACGCTGACAACAAACTTAAGAGAGACAAAAGGAGTGAAAGACACAGTCTTTCTGCGGTAGCAGCCTCTTTTTTTTCGACAAGGATTTCAATACCTATCTTGGGTTTCTGTTTTTCAAGAAACAGGCAAGTTTTTTTCACATTTTTTCTTATGATTTGTAGTGTTAATTAAGCTCAAGTGAAGTTTGTTTTCAGCATGGTTTACTTGCTGGTCTTGCATGGTAGTTGAGAAAATGGAAGGAAATAGAATGAAAAGTTTGAGCCTTTAAGTTCTTTAAGTACTAAATTTTTGTCACTTGAATTGTTAATTTAAGCTTAAGCAAGGTGGTTTTAGCTTGGGATTTAGTTCGGTTAGTTTTAGCTTAATTTTAATGAACTGGGTTTTGAAGCTTTTTGGTTTTGTTGCCGCTAAGGCAGAAAATATTTTATTTTTATCTGTGTACATGTAGTTGTAAAAAGCTCAGTTTCTGCTGGGTTGTGTTTTGTTTTGTTTTCTGGGTTATTGTTAAATGAAGCACTTTTAGGCTTTTAGCTTCAAAACTCTTTTTATTTCTTTTTATATTTTATCTGAAATAAATTGAGTAAATATGGCATTTTGGTATTGGCATGTTAATTGTATGAATGTGGAATTTTCTGGGTTGTGTATTCTCACACTTTTCTTTTGTTGAACTGCAAAATTTTGCAGGGTTTTTGTGTTTGCAATGAATTCTTTAATGAGTTCGAGTTGTTTATTGACGTTAATGGGTAGTTCAGTTTGAGATTTGATGGTGTTTAGTTGAGAGTGAATGGGGAGTGAAGAGGTTTTGGGGAGTTCAGCGGTTATCATGGATCCTACTATCAGCCCATGCAATGGTAGTATGGTTCAGCTTATGGATGATGGCGAGGAGAATGAGAATTTGGGTGTTGATCTTCTTAATGATTTGGATTTGTATTTGGAGGATATTAAGGATAGGCTGACCATTTCAAGAGTAGTGAGTGATTCAGTCATTAAGGGTATAGTGTCTGCAGTTGAACAAGAGGCAGCCCGGAAGATTGCTGAGAAAGAATTGGAGTTGACTAGACTGAAGAAAGGATTACATCTTTACATTGTGGGTTCAGATGATGGATCTGTGTGTTCGGGGATGCGCCAAGAGCAAAAAAATAGAAAAAATGAACTTTATTCAGATACTTTTGTGGAGCATGATAGATTACAAGAATCTTTGAGAAACCTTAAAATTGATGTTACAGGGCAGCTTACAAATCTCAAGAAAGAAATTCATAAGGTTAAAGGGTCCTATTCTATGAGGAGGAATTCATCTTCTGAAATTGTGGGGTTGGGTGGTATTCTTCTGGAAAAGGTGCCTGATAAATGGAGTGATGTGGACAAAATGGTTGATGGTCTAGGAACTACTCTGGACTCTTTCTGCAAACATGCAGAAGATATGGTTCATTTTCCCAGGTCATTATTCTTTGAGTGGCAGCAGGAGAGGGAGTTTCAAGCAGAAATTGAAGGGCTGGTGATCAAGAATTCTATTAGGGGTCTCCAAGAAGAGCTTGAACAACAGAGATTGTGTGATCAAAATACTCAGTTCTACAGTAACGGAAGTGCAAGTTGGCTTGAAAAGGTGAAAGAGCTTTCAAGTTTACGTCAGGAATTGGATGCTATTGCCAAGTCACTTTCTGTACCTGAAAGTGGGCAGCTGATTTCTCATGGTTCCTTGGAGCACCGGAAGTCTTCAGGTCATCATTTTTCAAATGGAAATCATGATGAGTCAATAATTACTATGCCAGAAAATTTGGAAGCTGCTGAGCTACTAAAGGACAAGAACAAGAACAAGGAAGATTTGTTTCATTATCTCAAGACTGAGATGACTAAAATGAAGAGAGACCACGAGTCAGAAGTGCAAAAGATAACTGAAGAGCTATTCGCCTTAAAAGGGGTGTACTTGAAAGAAAGGGGATCTACTTTTCCAGGGAGGAAGGATAAGGATCTTGACACACTGAGGAAAAAGATCCCTGAAGTCATTCTGAAATTGGACAACATTCTCATTGAAAATGAGAAATTGCCTGCAATGAGCGACAGTGCAGAGAGTCTTGACACTATGAAGGACAGACCAGAATCACTCCGTATAGAATACTGTGAACTACAGGACTTGCTTGCACAAAAGAAAAAAGAAATAAAGCTCCTTTCCTCACAAGTTTCTGATGCTGCTGAGAAAACGTTGCAGCATTCTCGGACTGAGGTAAACTTGTTCAGAATGATCACAAATCTTAAAATCTCAATAGAAGATGCACATATTGAAGCTACAATCAGTGAACATCTATATAAATTACTTCTCAAGGAATTCATGGGCCAGATCAAATGCTTCAGTAAAGAATCAGACCTGGAGTACAATAGTATGGAGGGAAGTTCTGAAAACATTTTCAGAGAGGCAGCTCAAAATGTGAAACCTGCTAGCAAGTTGGAAATTGAAGATTCAGATATGGAGTCCATTATTATGCAAGGGGTGTTGGAAATTGGTCTTCAAGGGGCCTTCAAGGAAGCTGAGGAGAAACTTAGTAGCTTGAACCTGAAATATATTGATGAGAATGAAGCTCGATTGTCACTTGAAAGGGAAGCCATGGAAAAATTGGAGCAAGAGATACACTTACTAACAGCAACAATTAAAGAAAAGGACAAACTAGTGCAGGAATCAGTAGATGAATTGGAAAAAGAGAAGGAGAATTTTGAGTTGGTTTCTCAAGAGCTTGACAGTTTAAAGGCTCAGACAAATCAGCAGGGTCATTTAACAGAGAACTTGAGGGAAACTGCTGAAGAGAGAAGCAGGCTACTTGCTGCTTCTCAAGAGAAGCTATCATTGGTTGAAGCAAGAGAAAGGGAGCACAGGGAGAAGCTGGCTTCAACTATTGTTCTTGTCAATGGATTGTCAAGAGCAGTCACTGATTTTGAAAGCAGAGCCACAAAAGAAATCGAAAGGGAAAGCTTGAGGTACTTGCTCATTGCCTTCTTTTTTATATAAAAGTTATGCGATTTCCCATGGATGGTCCTGTTTTTTAAAATGGTAACCCTAAATGCTTAAGCCTACACTGCACCCATGAATACTCATCTTCATAATATAAATGATCCTGGTGCTTATGTTATGCGTGTGAGAAATGGTATGCCCCCATTCTATTATATTACCTGATTTTTCATATCATTAATCTATAATGCTTGAAAGAGTTGAGGATTATGATGCTGTCGAGGATGATGTTTTTACTGAAAATTGTTGTGGAGCAGAGTAAGTTTATTGATAAGAAACTAGCCATAATAATATGTGGCATTTGTTGCAGGTTGGAAAACCTGAATTCACAATTTGGTTCTCTTATTCAGAAGGTTAGTAGACTTAAAAGAACAGGGTTTCTGTACAAGAAGAACTTGGAAAGTAGATGTTCTGACCTTCAAAAGGCTGAAGCTGAGGTATGCCCTTGAATCCACACTTTTTGAAGACTTTTCATATATTTTAGTGGCCTGCCATCTTCTCATAATAACTTGCACTGTATAGAAGAAGTATCAGGAAGTAAACTGATGGTTGGTTTGTATCTTTTTGCATAGACTATACTTACTGTTTGGAGATGAATTCCAAGAACTTAAACGGTGGCATATATCACATAAGTAGAACTACTATGTTATTTCATTATTTGAGGAAGTTGCTACTGCATCTCATTGTATATTTCAGATTTTCTAATCAATAGCATGTCTCACAATAATAATATGTACTGTCACTATGGCATTTTTTTAAATTTTTTTTCCTGGAATGGTCTTCGTGGCTGATAGATGTCTGGATACAGTTTTCGTGCTATATTCTAAAACTATAAAATTTGTAGGATAGATGTTAATGCAGTGGCTTAATGGATAGGGATGGCTTGATTCACATCCTCATTGGCACTATTGAACCATTAGGGACTTTGAGAAGTAATAAAAAGAATTGGAACCCTAGAAATCGTCTTCCTTATGGAAGTATTTTGGAATTTAGAGGGGGGGGGGGTTATACTCTCGATGCTACTTGACCAAGATTATCTGCCATTTAGGTTGGTGGAGCTTTTTATTTCAAAAGGAGAAATTTTCAGTGAACAAATTATATTTTTGTAAATTTGGGTAATCTTTGTAGTAACCCCAGGTTCATTTAATCCTACTTCATGAAAATGTACACACATGAACTTGAAAGAATGTGTATTTTCATTTTTCTTAATTAGTTTATTAGATTGTTTCTTTGAATTTCAGGTTGATCTTTTAGGTGATAAGGTGGAAAATCTTCAACGTCTTCTTGAAAAGATATACATAGCACTGGATCATTATTCTCTGATATTGAAACATTATCCTGGAGTAAGATGCTCTTCTCTTCTTCCACCGACACTTCTTTGATGTATTTGGAATTAATTTGTGTTTGCTTGCTTTCATTTTACCTCTTGGTTGTGTGATTGCATTTGATTCTTTTTTGAAGTTGTGAAGTGGAATAATCCTGGCACAGAGTTCATCACTTCATGTTGTTTTTTTGACACTGCATACAAGGAAATGTTACGAATTTCCTGATCTTGAATGAATCTCATTCAGGCTTCAACCATTCAAAATTTTCAATTTTAATTATATATATAAAAAAAACTAATAAAACAAGAAGGTAAATAGATTCTAACACAAAACAAATTGATTATTGAACATTTGCATATCAATTGTGGCCAAAATTTAAAATTATGTGTTTTTCATGGTTAAGCATTACTGATATTGTAATAAACTCCATCAATACCCTTGAGACATTTCTATTTTGATTCATCTATTCTAACCCTTTACTACATTGCAGATTACTGAGATTCTAAAGCTAATTAGAAGAGAATTGAATGGAGAATCTATGACTGCTTACACACATGACCCTGCAAGCTCCTTGCAAAGCAATGCCTTTGGTTCCAATGCAAAGAAATTTGAAGATAAAAGAGTGTGATGCCAAACAGTTGCAGCAAGAGGGGCCAGACACTTGAGGGAACTTGTTTTTTTGCGAGACAGTATGGTCCCACATCCCTGGTTCTGAACCGCCTGTCCCGGTGAACCACAAGATGGTTCTGTGATAGACAGTTTTTTGTTCTCACTCCGCTGCCCGCATAGATTATAGTATTTTTGTAATCAAAGAATAAGGCTCCTTTTGTCTCTAGAAGTCCTCTTATAGCTCTTTTATATTTGGCTGTTTTTTATGTATTGAATTTATTCCATGTTTCATACCATAGGCTTCCATGTTAATGTATAGTTATTTCTGCAGTCAGTGAATCATTTGCTAGGCGTATTTCAACTCTTCCTGAGACACGTTAGCTTTTATCCCAAGAAGAAAAGAATTCTCGTGCAAGCAAATAAAAAGTGATTCCTGTTCAAAACTAGTAAAATTGATGAGCAATTTCCATGCAAGGTAATCAATATGTTAAGATGAATTGGTGTGCAACACAAACGTAAATTATGTGCAACATCGGCCATTACGGGCCAGTCTCCACAGGAGAGGTATTTAGCAAAATCAAACAATAGAACATGCGTATTAAGCATTCACCAACTTTTATTTTATCTATTTTGTAATTTGTAAATAGATCTGATTGAGTAAAAGAGAAATATGCTTCCAAATCATGTGGAAACTAAGAGTAATGAACGGCCAAAGGATATCATGACCAAGTAGCTGATTTTCATTTCTTTTCACTATCTTGATAAATTTTATTCGGCAGAATGCACATAAGAATTTCACAGAAGAAAATTTATTTTCTAGAAATCTTCCTGTATAGATCTGTACAGTCAGTCGAACATTCAGCACCCTAAAACAAACCGGGTCAGCTATCGCAGTTCTCTGTTGATTCTTTCATCAAGAAATTCCAGGCCAGCAAAGCTGCCCCGACAGCTGGTTCCACCTGAAGATTCAAAATAGGAAAAAGCACTTGTCATGCTACTCCAATTAAGGAATAATGTAGATTAGACCACCGTTCATTTGCTTGCACGATGACTAATACCTTCATGCCAACAAACTGTGTTTTGAATTTAAGTACTATTAAGTCCTAGGGTTTTCCTAATCCCCTTATCTGGCTTATAGTTTAAAAGTTACAATGTTACTCTCAAATTGTAATCACTGAATCAATTGCAATGTGGTTCAATGCATTCAGATTTAACAATGGGAATGGATGAAACTTGGAAAAAAATGAAAGCAAAGCCTGAAATCAGCTTTGCAGTTTGTTGAGGAATAAAGGCATCAAGAATGAAAGGTGAATCGATGCTAACCTGTGGTCTAATAGGATGAGCCCCAGGAAACTGCTCCTTAATACACTTCACAACTTCTTTCCCAATATCCCAAGTCCTGTTAGCTTCAAGAACACCACCAACCATCACAACAGGGAAAAAACCATTTCCATCTGCAAGAAAAAAAAAGTGTATTTAAGAAGGTGAAGGTCATGAAATAAAAGGAAAAAAAAAAAAGAAGCCAACAAACAGACTTTGCTAGACAGCCTGTTGAAAATTGCGTTCTCATTATTGTTAGAACAGTTTATATGGAATATATCACATCTTACAGTAAAGGCTAAAGAACATCACAGCTTGGACTACAGTTCAGGCATCCAGAGTTCATAAAAGTCATCCGCCCATGTTAAAATTTAAAAGAAAACGTTGTTTATCTTAAGCAACATTTTGAATAAGCACAGTAGGCACCTTCACCACACAAACTAAGTTTTTGAACAACAGCCTTCACACTTAGAGCCAAGTCCTGGACTGCATCAACTAATATCTTAGTTGCAACTTCATCGCAAGCTTCAGCACAAGATACCACTTCTGGAACGAGAGCTGCAATGCGTGCCCAAGATGGATCAGCATAAGTCCACCTAAAACGGCAGTGAAAAGATAGGCATCAGTCGAACCAATGATATTCAGGATGCTTCAGAGGAGTAGGATATCTCTTATAGCCATTTCAATAAATGCTAAATATCATGTGCTTCGAACCATTTGTTGGTTAAAGAAGTGGAAAGGGAACAGAAAATACACAGGACACAAAAAGAAAACACTCACTGTGAGGTATACTTAGATTTGACATTTCAAAGCTCAAAGCTCAAACCAATAACTGAATGCAAAAAAGATAATCAGAGTCAAGAGCATTAAAAGAGATACCCAATAAGTTCATCTGGAGATGAAAGACAGAGTGCCTTTAAAATCTTATTTGTTAGCAGTGTCTGTTGACCACGACCATCATGAGCCCTTATTACTGCAGTTAGTGCCTTTGCAGCAATTCCATAGCCACTGCAATTAACACATAGTACTACAAAAATTATAAGATAAAACTTACTGATATTAAAAGCCATTAGAAAGAAAAAGCACCATTGTCATTTTCAGAATACAAAGTAATTAACATTCAAACTATTGATTATTTAGGAAGTAGAAAGGAAAGTGAACTCAAACTGTATCTCATACATCCTGACTGCATTAGGCAAAGAACTAACAACACATCAAATGTGCAGCACATACCTCCCCCAATCACCTAGGACAGGTCCTGCACCTGAAGCTCGAGCTTCTCTGCCATCTTCAGCAAATCCATAAGAAATGCACCCTGTACCAGCAATTAAAACACAGCCATGAAGCTTTCCCATGGTCCCACTTGCGAGAGCAGCAACAGCATCATTCTGAACATACAACTTCACATGGCTAGGGAATATTTCTCTGTAAAAATAGTCATCTGATTCAGAACAAGTTATCCAGGAATAATGCGTTGTTATAAGCAAGGAAAAGGAAAATAAGAAGCAGATAGTAATTGTGGTGGGAATCTATAGCCATGAACAGGAAAGGGGGAACGGTCCAACTAAAAACACGTCAAGAAATGCAACAAGATAGTAAATTTAAGATTTCAATGAACAACAATAAGTTCTCATACGACAAGGAAAAAAGATTGAATTCGTGTTCAATTTCCACAGGTCAGGTCACTTCACAGGAAATAAAAAAAGTGCTAGGCAATATCCAGGTGACAACCTCAGCCAATTTAGTATCCTTTCTTGATCAGTTGGATGGTTAACACCAGAAACGCCTAAACAAACAGCATGAACGGTGGACCAATTGGAACCTGATTTTGAAAGGGCTTCAGCCATAACCTCTTCTAACGTGTCCCTGGCAGCAGTTTCTGTAGGATATGATACATGAACAGTAACTAAAAGACAAATAATGACATGATGTTTTGCCTTGTATGGTATTTTGAATTTTCAACATTGACAATATGAGAGAGAGGAGAGCTGATATAATATTTAGTATTCAACAATGATATAAAGAACAGAAAAGGATATGGCATGAGCCTAATTAACAATATATTATCATTCATACTATAATAAGTGAAGCAGATGGTTTATCAGAAAATATTGATTATTAAGGTCTGTAAAGGAGCTGACACATAGAAGAGCATAAACATTATTCATTAGAAATCCAAAAAGCTACCAACTTATGAAGTTCAAATAAGCATCCAATCAGAAGGAAAAGTCCACTCTACAGCTGCTTAATTACTCTAAAAACTTCTCCATATAATGACACGATCAGATTCAATCAGGGACAAAAACATAAAGCATACTTTTTGGTACCAAAAAATCAGCTCCCATTTGTAAAACTCAAAGCAATTAAGAAATTAAGAACTCAAATTTTAATAGCAGATCTCCTAAGATTATCAGCTGGAGGTCTAATTCCATATTTTTATTTTATAAAGTACAGAACTTTGAGTCAGATTAAATGGAAACGAGCCAAAACTCAACCAAATTCCTATCTGGGTCAGTTCAAATCACAACAATTCACCAAAAATCAATAACCTAATGATCACCATAATCAAAATTCAAAAACACCTCACATAAAAAACAACCAGAGATTCAAAATTTAACTAAAACACCAACCAATAAACCCACCATTCAAAAAACACCAAATGATCAAAAGGGTCACCAAAAAACGAAAAAGAAATTACCTCCAACACTGTTATGATTGGAGCAACCAGAAACAGCACGTCCAAGGACAAGGAGAGGCTTAGGGAGGGTATTGGAGGAAGGAAAGAAAGGAATACAGACACAAACAGTTGAAGTAGTGCCACCATCAATCCCCAAAATGACTCCATTACCAGACCCATCTCCATTTTCACCATGATCACGACCTTCAACTTGTTTTTCATGGACATTTAAATCTCCATTGCTCTCCCCATAATTATTCATCTTTGATACACCAAAATATCTCTCTCAGTTTCTGTCTCTCTCTTTGTAGTAGAGGATTAAAAAATAAAAAACCGAAAAGCGATGAAGGGATAGAAATTCAAATAAGAGTACGATGGTTTTGTCCAAAAAGATAAGAGACTTTGACAGTTACTGAGAATGTTTGGTACGAGGAAAAAGTAAATTGTTAAGCAGACGGTGTTTTAAAATGTGGTAGTTGATATTTTTAAAAGTGTTTTTTTTTTAATATATTAAAATAAAATTTTATATTTTAAAAAAATATTTTTTATATTAGAATATTAGAACAAATCAAAAATATAAAAAATAATTAATTTTAAATAAAAAAAAATTAAATTTTTATATAATATTGCTCACTAGTGCACTCAACGAATGTGCCAACCACTTTATTTATATATATATAATACCACAATATAAAAACAAAAAACCAAAATAAAAGTACAAATAATTTTTAAAATGTTATCATTAATAATGAATGAGTTGTGAAATTGCAACAAGCTATGTTTTGTTTTCTAAGATTTTCTAGTTTAAATAAAAATATTTTTAAAAAATTATTTCAACTTAATAATTTAAATTATTATATAAAATTTCAAGATATAATTTATATTATTTTCTAATATATTTAAAATAACTATAAATTTTCCATTTCTCGTTTGCATTGACTAAAGAAACAAAATGATAATAAAATAATTAGCCATTGAACATAATTAAACCAATTCAATTATTTCCTTCTTTTTATACCAAAACACATGAAAATCACTGCATAGTTCAATCAAACCCAAAGTGTTTCGACTTAAGCATTTGTTCGAGGTACAAAACCATAAGCTTATCTTCTGTGGACTGGATTTTTGTGCTACTTGTTGGCCTTAGTGGATGGATTGTAGATGGGCCTTAACTCCTTTTAGGGCTTGATCCCCTTTTGGGCCTTAGTGGATTGTGGATAGGCCTCTACCTATTTTGGACCTACGATGGCCTTGGAAGATTGTTAATTAATGAATATAAAAAAAAAAATGTATGGGATAATTGATAATTAGGATTACGGAGTGTACATAGCCTTCAAAATGGTGCCAAGCATGAAAATTAAAGGTTACTAATAATCTCATTTCATTTGTAATTTAATTGAGATTAATGTGTAATCCTATGTCCCCAAAGGGCGTAGCGTGATGGCAAAAAGTTTGAGATTTGCACAGCAGATCTCAAATTCGAGCCAGGACGTGCACCTCTTGTAAGAACCTGGGACAGCGGGGGTTTTACTCCCACACCTGGGCCCACAAAGTGCGCTTTCCAGGGGGTGAGATTTCCTCAAATCTAAAAAAAAAAATGTGTAATCCTATGTGTAGTGATCATATAATGTTCAAGTATAGTTATTAAATTTAGCATTTCATAATGTATCAACCTAGTAATTAACATGTTGATTCAGAATATGGTTTACAATGAGCTTTTATGTTAAATTGGGTAGGAAGTTAACTTTGTTAAACTTAGTTGTTTTTTTATTTTATTTATAATTGAAATTGATTTTTCTAAAATATTGGTTATTTTTTAAAAAAATCTTAATATAAAGTATTTTGAATCAATCAAGTATAAAAAAGTTTATAAGTTAAATTCATGACTTATATCATATATTGGATCAGGTTTTATAAATATTAGTTTAAAATATTTGGTTCCAGCACCCTAATACCATAGTTTTGAAACCCGGTTTGGCGGGTCGACCCGGAACCTGACAAATCTAAGGCTAAAACTGAGTCAAATTCAAGAAAAAATAGGAAAAGAAAAAACTCGAAGTGACCTAATTGACCCGACTAACCCGGAAAAACCCAGTTGCAACCCGTTGATTTTTGTTTTTGTTTTTTTATTAAAATGATATC
>Ga0325405_1005752_pt1 | contig 12580 bp, 8 predicted proteins | sample PopdelMetagenome_21_FD_205663 | JGI IMG/M metagenome (GOLD analysis project Ga0325405, IMG submission 205663) | Populus deltoides microbial communities from Bellville, Georgia, United States - Xylem-Control-R2 | ecosystem: Host-associated > Plants > Phyllosphere > Stem > Wood/Secondary xylem...
AGACGCGATGAAGGATTTCGGGTCGTTGCCTTCTTCCTCCGATTTTGTTCCCTTCACCCTCTGTTTTCGATCCTCTTCTCTCCTGCTCTTTCTCTCTCTTCTGTATATTCTTTTCGCTTGTGTTGGAAATGGCTAAGACAGTGGCCAACCTTTTCTTTTTTTGCATAATTTCTGGGGATGAAAACTGGTTTTCATCCCTACCCTGCTGTTTTTTTTCGGTCACCGGTCTCCCTGGTTTTTTTCGTGTCTGGGCTTAGCTTCCCCTGCTCGCTCCTGTGTTTTTTCTGTGTTCGTCTCCTGGGTTCACCCCTGTTTTAAGTCTCTCTCTATATCTCTATGTCTAACTCTCCCCTGTATCTGTTCGTTCTTTTTTCTAGTATGTGAATTTGTGCTCTGAAGACGAGGGCGAAGCTGGGTACGCTGGCTTTTTCTCCGGTTTCTTCTCCCCGTTTTTTTCTTGTGCTCAGTCGTTCTATGGCTTTTATAGCCAGAGAAGACAATGTCGTTTCTTCCAACCATAAAGTGTGATAATTGCAGAAGTAATGGTTGTGCGGCGGTGGGCGTCCGTTTCGGTCGGGTGAGGAATATGAACAGTAACGAGAAACGGTGTCATTTCAGTATTCACAACTATATGCATTTTGGCCCTTGAAGTTTGGAAAGTTTTGCAATTAAGCCCCTAGTTAAATTGTAATTGGACCCCTGAATTTCGACGTCTTTTACAAGTTAGTCCATGGACTTTAATCTGCTGCAATCGTGTCCCCAATTAACCCCAAACTTTGCTATTTCTTTAATTAAGTCCCTGATTTCATTAATTTAATTAAATCCAAAGTCCAATTAAGTCTAAAACTTATCAATTCTCTAATTAAGCCCCTGATTGGATTAATTAAATTAATTCCAAGCTTAATTAAGTCTCAAAACTTATCAATCCTCCAATTAAACCCTTGATTGGATGAATTAAATTAATTTCAAGCTTACTTAAGTCTAAAAAGTTATCAATTCTCCAATTAAATCCTTAATTGGATTAATTAAATTAATTCCAAGCTTAATTAAGTCTAAAAATTTATCAATTCTCCAATTAAACCCTTAATTGGATTAATTAAATTAATTCCAAGCTTAATTAGATTAATTCCAAAGTTTAATTAAACCACAAAACTTCCAATCATTTTGCCCTTAACCCAAATTTTAATTCATTCTTCATTTACTTGTTTTTCCAACATTATTATTTTTTTCATCATTTTTTTTCTTTTCAGTAAATAAAATAATAATAATAATTAAAATAAAATGGTCAAAAATTGGGTTATGACATGTCTAATAATCTATCAATATTGTCTTTTTTTTTTGCTATATCAAGACAGTAACTAAATATTATTTTAAATTCTTCGATCCCGGATTAATTTCAACATTTATACAAACCAAACACTTAAAAAAAAATTGTCTCCTAAATAGCATTTGTTTATTGTCTCGTGTAACAGAACAAACAAATGCTTTTTCTTGTTTTAAGAGAACAAAAATTCATAATTTAATTCTAGAGATATATTTACGTTATATATCTTTTTTTTTTGTCTTTTTAATCAAATACTTTTTCTTTTTTTTTGCATTTTTCCCTTCTATTCTAGGATACTAACCAATCACAAAAACTTTATGTCCAAATTAATTTCCACACCTTTGCAAACCAAACACTTTATTGTAAAAATAATAATAATCAAAGATGGTAGATAAAATTCCATGTACCTACACCTATATCACAAGTAGACCGAATAAAAATGTATTAAAACTAGTGGAAGAAAATCATTACTAGAAAATTAGTAAATACCAAGAGAAATGATGATAATTAAATACATTTTGTTATAAATTTTCGATGGCAATTGCGACAGAGAATTTAAATCGGAAGTTTCTAACATAAATAACGACGAATTATGTTTCGTCTGTAAATATCAATGGAATTGATGGAGCAAGAAATGAAAAAAATAAATTAAAAACCATCAGCAATTCTGTTGATAATTTGATTTACCAATAGAATTGCCATAAAAAAATTTTATCTGCAAATGTTAATATGTTATAATTGACAGCCCTTCCCTCCTCCTCCTCCTTCCTCCTCCTTCTCTTCCTTCAAAAAACAAAATATCACCCCCTTTATTAATCACGAAGGACCTCTTAACCCACCACCGTCAATCTACATCTATCAATAGTGTTAGCATCGATCGTTGAATTTTTTTGTGAAACTTTGATACATAAAGAATGCAAACCCGCCCACTTCTTGAACTCATTTATGTTTAATGTTAATTTGTTGAGATTTATTGTATTTTTTATAGTTTTTTATATATATTTAAGTGTTTCATAGCTTTTTCCTAGCAAAATTTATTATATGATTTATATGCTAGGGTTTGTTTATAATATGCCTATGGGATCGACTAGAGAAACGAGGTCAGGTTGTAATGCTTCAACTTTAATCACACAACAGTTTAACCCAAGCCAATCGATGCTAGAATTTGAATTATGGATCCTAGAGTATGTCAAGAAGCGAGTAGCCAAATTAAAAAAAAGAAGAAGAAATGATAGCCAAATTAAAAGAGAAAAATATGACAAATTGAGAGAAAATGATGGAATATATGATTTTTTATTACCCTACTCCGCATTTTGGTTCTTTTGGCTCAGGGTTCTCCCTTTCCATCTTCATCTATGTAACGATAACGATGTATTTATAGTTGTAAAATTAATATTGTAATGAATATTAAAATTAATAAAATTTTGATGTTCATTAAAATTGATAGTGTTTGATTTTATTGTGATAGAGATACTATCATAATAATTTAACAACTGCTTAACTAAAAAAACAAAAAAATTACTAATTTTCCGATAGAATCATTGATGGACAAAAAAATCTATCGGTGATTCTGTCGGAAATAGAAATACTATTTCATCAGGAAATTACAGAATAATTAAGAAGTTTTAGAATTTAGACGGAGTTAGTCATGAACATTCTATCACCAATTCCATCACCTAACCCATTGACAATACTTAGATTGTACCGACAAATTCAGTGACAAAATACTTCATGGGTAATTTATTTAGCGACAAAATGATCGATATAATCTTGTTGATGCATTTTATTTGTTTAGTGTCACTATTTTTGTTGGCCTTTTCATCAATAATTTATAACCCCGATAAAAATACTACCGACAAAGTTTTATTTAGTTAGTATTTAATGAACTTGTTTTATTATTAAACCATGAATTAGACATAATCGTCTAATTGAAAATGGCCCATTGGTATTAGGATATCATTTAATTAACATAAGAAGATACACCTTTGATGGTTTTGCGGATTTTATATGATTTTTTCTAACATTAATGTAACTTCAATTCTTAATTAATTAGAGTCAACTTTGCTAATCCATTTTGTCTTGTACATCCATGTACAATATTGTCGTATGAGCTTTAATTCAGCTAATTAGTCAATATTTTAATCTTAGAAAAGATTATAAAAACGTATTAATAATCAACCTCAAGTTGATGTTACAATCACATGAAAGAGTATTTTAAAAAAATATGCGGTATTCATTTCGTGAGTGCAACCTATATAGCTTGCCTCATGCTATATAATCTGACATTAGTTTAAGTAATTTAAGATTAAAATTGCTTACACCTAAGATAATTAAAAAGAAAAAGAAAAGAGGAGAGTTATAATTATAATATTTTTTTTTTGGCATCTCTCACATCACTTACCCATCTCTAAAAACTTTGTCCCAATTGTATCCTCATATTTTTCAAAAAAAAAAAATCAAATGATTTTTCCAATTAATTACTATTTTTTACTAAAAACATCAAGCTTTATACAAAAAAGATAAATTTTTATGCATAAATATAGGATTTTTACGAAATCTATTTACTGCCATGGACTGAAGGTTCAGTTGAGAATCCTATGAATCATTGGGAATTCAATTGATACAAGAAAAGATGTTTGAGGATTTAATTGAAATTCCTATATAGTTTGGGGGCCTATTTGAGTTTTCCTTGAATTTTTTTTTTTTTTGGTGTTTAACAAAATTTCAACCATATAATCCAAACAAGCCAAGCCGTCCATATCTAAACATATGCGTGGCCAAAAAATCATGGAGTTAATGTTGTCATTTCAGTTGCAATAATGGCATCAAAGTCAAGCTTGACATCCTGATGAATGATAAGGAGGAGGAATCTTCCTCCTTCACAATTCTCAACTACACTAGAAAGAAGCTACAAAAGTATAAAAATGCCCACCATTTTCTTTTTCTGTGTGTTTCTTTTCTTTTAAAAAAATCATATAATTAAATAGTATAGTTACAAGTAACTCAGGCTGATATGGTACATGCAAGATTTAGGTCATAGATTGATAAGTTAATCAAAAATATTAAAATTGATATTATTTTATTTTTAAAATAAATTGCATCATTTTAATTAAAAAAATCTAATTTAAAATAAAACTTGACTCGAAAGATGTTTTTAAACCAATGAATCACTAAATATTTAACCCTTGATACATTTATATTATTGGTTTTCATGGATGGAATTTGTTAAACTCAGCACAGCCACGATTATAATATATGCCTTTAATTAATATATGCTGACAACTGCCTTCATGGAAGATCATATAATGGCGCACAGTATCACATATTTCCACATAGTTTCGTCTTTACTCGTCTAGCTTTCCCCTTATTTATTGAGCACCTTTTGTGAAGAAGTTGCAATCACAGCCATCTTCTATAAAACTTTTTTGCATCTTGGCTAGCATTCCAAGTTATCTTCCCAAAAGCTCTCTCAAGCATCCATCTTTCCTTTCTATACCAACATCCTAACAATATATCATTTTGGGTTCTCTTGATCATCCACAAATGTCTCCAACAAAGAGTGGCCACGGATTCTTCAAATTCAGAATTCTTCGAGTCATTGCAGCTATATCTATCTAATTAAACTTATACATATATTTTTCCTATACTATATCCTTGTTTGCAAATGATATTTTTTCTTTTCCACCCTCAGTAAAACTAGCCAACAACATTTTTCATCACTTCCCATAATACTGTCTTGTCAATTCTAATACAAATTCAATATTTGTTTTTTCTTTCACCCCAAATGGTTTCAAAGAAGTACGACTTAATATCTTCAAGTGGGGTTGTAGAAATGGCTTGGATCATGCTAAGGATAGACTACTCGAGACTCTTCTGGCTTCTCTTTGGTGTTTTCTCTTATGAAAATCATGAAGGAAAGCCCCGGATTTAGGGCACATCGATCTTTTTCTTAGAATTAGTTATATAGCTAGCTACACACACAATATCTACGTACGTCCAAAAACCCTCAAGTCTTATCTATTTTCCCTATTTTTTTCCATAAAGTTTGCAAAAGTTTTGGCCATAACACAAGGATGTATAGAAAGCATGTTGAAGTGCGTCCTTTTGATGAAACCAAGGCCGATCATGGCTATGCTGAAACCGATCCTACAGGGCGTTATGGTCGGGTAAGTTTTAGCCTTTTATATCATCATCATCATCATCATCATCATCATCATCATCATATATGTATGTATGTATGCATTAATTTGTTGTCTTCATGCATCTGTTTTGTTCTCATCTTCTTGCAATTACTTCTACAAGTTGGATTGATTCTCATATATAGCATTGAATAGAAGGTTAAAGGTCTACTGGTTTGTACCTTCACCAAGTCTTACCTTAACTCACAATCTAGGGTTCATTTAGCATGTGTATTTGAGCTTGACGAGACTGGATTAGATTGGACTGTACAAGATAGTATTGCTCATAAGATCGGGCAAAAACCATTCCATGTCGATATATGTGTGATGTTGTCCTGTCCAGTTTGATGTACCAAAACTTAGGTTTAATCTAGGACACAACTTGTATTATTAATTACTTTATTGTATAAAATACATGTAATATTAATTGAGAATGTGTAGTTTGAGGAGGTTAATTAGACATGATTGCACAGAGTAATGAATTGTTTTAGTTATCACACGTACATGTTTACCATGTCAATACATGAATCTTAATAATTTAATAGGATAAACCTTTTTCTTTTCTTTTCTTTTTTTAGCTGGGAAGTCACTGTCCTAATCTTTGTTTATGTTATATTTTTTTGGTTTTAATCATCCCTAAATTTGATGATTTATTAACACGCTAGTTGGTGGTACCAGTTAATTAAAGAATCTGTGCAGACTGAAAGGACCGTAGGCTATGATTGGTAGATATTACAGACAAATATTTAGTTTTGGTGTTCCCAATGATCTTAATTGATTTTTTTTGTTTAGTTTAGTAGTTAATCAAAGATTTGTGTTAGGTTACGCAGCGTATAGCATGGATAGAAACAAGAATTTTTAATTTCTAAGGTTATGGTTTTAAATTGTAGTGAAATAAATAAATAAAAATTCTGATATTTTCTAAAAGCCTATAATTTAATAATTTGATGAAAAAAATAATACTCCAATTGTTTATATAGAGCTAAAAATCTACCTAACCAAAAAAATCAAAAACTAGGTAGAAAAAGTTATTAAAATAAGAAATTAACAAGAAAAACAATTAAAATAACAAAAACATGGACCTAATTTGAAGCCTTCAAGATCTCGGCTGGTTACAACTACTAGACATTGCCTGTAGAACTTCCCAACCAAATTTAAATCTAATTTAATGATTAAATCTAAAATTATAGTTATTTTTATCATACTATACTTTTAACATATTTAGACTTCTTCGCGAGCTTTGACTTGTTTATATGGTTCATAGACACATCTGCAAACACATCATCACTATGTTATACCTTTGGGATGGAAAATATGTATGATTCGAGTGATGATTGACACGTATGTTTAATCCAAGATTTCAATTTAGTTCCTCTATGAGATGATTGACTGATTACTTGATTAATGGGACTACTGAAAATTAAAGATTATTGTATCCACTTATGACAAGAATTGAATGTGTTTTAAATGAATAGTTTGAAGAAGTTCTTGGCAGAGGAGCAATGAAAACAGTGTACAAGGCAATAGATGAATTCTTGGGAATAGAGGTAGCATGGAACCAGGCTAAACTCAGTCAGGTGCTTTGCTCACCAGAGGATTTGCAGAGGCTTTACTCAGAAGTTCATCTGCTCAGAATCCTCAATCATGACTCTATCATCAAATTTTACGCCTCTTGGATTGATGTTCGTGGAAAGACCTTTAACTTCATCACTGAAATGTTTACTTCAGGAACTCTCAGACAGTAATTTCCTTCGCAATTCAAATTTGTTTACGTGGCCATGATCCTTTAACCTGATGCGTTTTATGCCATAATGCAAGAACCATCTGCTGTTTTGCAGATATCGCCAAAAATATACCCGTGTGAACATCCGAGCCATCAAGAAATGGGCTCGACAAATCTTAGAAGGCATCGTGTATCTACATGGCCATGATCCTCCTGTAATTCATCGAGACCTAAAATGTGACAATATCTTTGTCAATGGCCATCTTGGACAGGTCAAGATTGGTGATCTAGGTCTTGCAGCCATACTCCGGGGTTCCCAATCAGCACACAGTGTCATAGGTAGTCATTTTTCCTTCTTTGATGCATGGATCAATGTCTGCTCCATTTGTGCTGACTTATATTAAATCTCTACGACTCGGTGACCATTTTTAGGCACTCCGGAGTTCATGGCACCAGAACTATACGAGGAGAATTACAATGAACTAGTTGATGTCTACTCATTTGGCATGTGTGTATTGGAGATGCTCACAGCCGAATACCCGTATAGTGAATGTACTAATCCAGCACAAATTTACAAGAAAGTAACATCGGTAAAGTCTGTTTTCATAGTAACACTCGTAATTTCTGGTGAGCTAGAGTATGCCCAGCATAATACTTTTGTTATGCAGGGGAAGTTACCAGCAGTATTCTACCGGATTCAGGACTTGGAAGCTCAGAGGTTTATTGGAAAATGCTTAGAAACTGCTTCAAAGAGATTGCCAGCAAAAGAGCTACTGCTTGATCCATTTCTTGCATCTGATGAAGCTGAACTGTCACAGGTTCCAAGGATCAGAAATCAAAAGTCATTTCTGAATGACAGGGAAATGGAGAAACTCCAACTAAACGATCATCCCCCAAGGACAGACATGATAATCACAGGGAAGCTGAACCGTGACGATACCATCTTCCTTAAAGTGCAAATTGCTAATGAAGATGGTAAGGGAACAATTATCTCTTTCAATGCAAATGTTTTAAAACGTTTGTTCTTCAGGAATTGTTTGTTTGTTGCTCAAAAAAAAGGAGTTTTCATAGTTTCTGCCATACTGATGACAGTGTGGCTTTCATAAGCTTTGTTAACTGGCCAGTATTTGTAGACAAGCATGTATCTGAAGTGCTTTCCCCTTCAATGTTTTCTTGCAGGAACTCCTAGGAACATATTTTTTCCTTTCGACATTCTACATGACACAACGATTGATGTTGCAACGGAGATGGTCAAGGAGCTTGAGATTGGTGACTGGGAACCATTTGAAATTGCTGATATGATTGACGGGGCGATCTCTGATCTAGTGCCAAACTGGAAGAAATGGGACTTACCTCATACTGAACCCCGCCATATATTTGATTACCAAGAAGATGATGAGCATAATCATCCATTCCACTCTTCCTCATATACATCATCTCATTCATCCCTATCAGGATCAACGCCACATTTGCTCCAAGGTATGTCTCCCATGATGCCTTACAGCTTAGCTGTTATGTAGTTCCTATTTGAGCCATGGATTTGTTAGCCTAATCAAAGAATTAGTTAATTATTGCTTGGCCTTGGTCTGTCTGATGTATGAAGTCAGGCCCTGAATTTTGTCAAAATCAAGTAGGAATATCTTCCTTCTATTCAAAGAAACTAATTTCTTAGAATTTTGGAAATGCTAATCAAAGTTTTCCAAAAGAATTGGTATAGGAACAATTGTATGCTACAGCCAGAACAAGCTAGGTATGCCATGTTCGTTCTGAGAGGAAAATCGAGAAAACTAGTTAATTCTATTGTTTCAATATAACAAAATCAATTGGAAACAACTGCTGTTGCAGATGATTTGTTTGATGATACCAGCTCTCAAAGCTCTTCACACTCAGGATCATATTCTTGCTTGAACTACATCTCTGGCGATGAGCACAAGCTTGATTTAAGCACAACAAGGAGGGAGAAACATCTGGACACGAGGACTCAAAATTCAACAAGATTCTGTCCTCGAGAAAATTCAAATTCCAATATTGGCCAGGTACTGGCGACAAATGCCTACAACAACTGCAAGGTTTTGCTGGAATCACAAAGTAGAGTTTCTAGCTCTAAAAGCAAAAGGATGATGGACAGTCGTAGATTAACAAGGAACCGATCACAGGTAGATATTCGTAGCCAGCTACTACACCGATCACTGGTGGAAGAAGTGCACAAGCGACGATTGTCCAAGACAGTAGGAGATGTAGAGGATGTTGGTTTTCAGGCACCTGCCGAGGTTTGCAAAAAGGCGTCACAACGGACTTCGAGCAGAAGACATTAAAATTAGCTTTTCTGTATGTGAAAAATGAATGAGAGAATTGATGATCTTGTACCAGAATGAAGCTATAGAGAAAATGCTTTTAAGTTGCAGATAAATTACCCCTTACGCAGTAAGTCTACAAAAACAATATGAGGAAGCTTTGTTTGGCATCCATGTAAGTTGGTATTAAGAATTCTGAGGTTGAAGGTATAGTGCTGGATACATTCAGTGTAAATATGTATTTACATGGTTTGTGTTGGATGATACTAGCTTGTATTTGCAATGACGTATTATTGCTTTCTTTTACTTGCAGCCATGGGAAAATCTTAAGCGTTTATACTCGAAGTTCTGCTTTTTGTGAAATTCTGCTTCAAATTTTTCTCATGTGAAACCCCATATGGAAAGGTTCCAAGAAGCCATGCCAGTATACATTTTAGGGCTAACCTGAAAGGAGGAGATCCTGAGGCTGAAAATTTGACAGAGCAAAAGCAACAACAGTTTCAACTAATGTTTGGTCTCCAATATTTGAGCTTGCAATAATCAAGCTATCAATAGTTATGGATTGCATGATGGCATTTAATATTTTGTCAATATAGTGAAACAAATGGAAACAATGCATCATTGAAACCAAATAATGCAGTACAGCATGCTGTGTTCTCCATGTCCATAATTGCAAAGCATTAACTGTAGAGATTTCACATTTGTGTACCATCTGCAGTTCCCAATCGTTTTCCATTAAGTTTTGCCGGGTGGATCCTGCCTGAATTATGATCCTCCCACCTTTTCTCAAATAATGCAGCCCTTGAGGTTTCTGACTTTGATACAAGTTGTTGACAGTAAATACTTCTCTGTTAGTTCATAACTTTAATGCAACAGGATCTGATTGAGGGGTTGGAAAATTTAGGGTTGTATATTATGTGTGGAAGTAACTGTTAAAGAATCTGCTGGAAAATAAAAAGTTGGTTTAAAGATATGAAAACATACTTATCTTGTACAGAGACAATATTTCTAAAATACAACTAAACCCTTTAAACCTTTAAAAATATAAGAAGAGAAGACAAAAGAAATAAAATATCTTTTTTTATATCATTATTCTCTGCATAGTAACATGTTGATTAGACTTGAAACATTATAATAAAATATTATGTCTATTAATATTATGACTGTTAATGAAATAATTATATTTGAAATTAAACTGAATAGCTGATATTCAGTTTTATTCCAACAGTTATAAATGTTAAAATTAATTATGAAAATTAAAGAAATTAATTCAAAAAATAAATTAATCTCACTAACATATTAAGTTCCAAGTGCCCAAATGTCAAGTACTATCTTTTGATATTATAAATATTCATATAATAGCATTAGAAAGCCCACTAGAGAACCTATCCATAATGACTTTCATTTAATTTATTACACAATAGAAACTCACACTTATAAACACTTAGGAGAGAGTGTTTCATAGCAATATGAGATAAACATCTTTTCCTTCTTTATTCATTTACAAACTACACCAATATTAATCCCCCACTAATTTATAATGAATATCTTTTCACTTGATAGAATTATGCTTACAAGAAGGTATTTTGTAATTTAAATTTTCAATTAATGTTAGAACCAAGGTTGTTAAAATCATGATTTTGACTCGGCACGGAAAATACAAAACAAACTCGGATCGTAAAAACGGATCGTAAAATCATAAGGAATTTTAAAATACATTAAAAAAAATTCATGCTTCAAATAAAAATTCATAGCACTTTAAAATACATGGTTCAAATAAAAATTCATACATAATTTAAATAATTTTTTATTAATTAATAATTAACAAACTTTTTGTTATATATTACAATTCACAAAACTATAATACTTTCAATTTGCTTCAGTACATATACTATACAATTAATTTTTTCGTAAAATCAGGCAGAGACACATTCCAATTTCAATCAGGCAGAGACACATTCTAATTTCGACATTCCATAGACACATTCAATCAGGCAAACACATTCCATTAAAATCATTCCATCAATTCATCATACTAAACGAACTCAATGCTTTTATAGTTTTACAAAACATTATCAGGAATCCTATCCGGGGCAATATTGATGGATTTCGATGAAAGGACCTTGATCGGGATACTAAGCAAAACATCAGCTTTACACTAAAATCATTAAAATCATTCCATCAATTCAATTCATCATACTAATCAAAACATTATAAAATCATTCCATCAATTCAATTCATCAACATCTGTACAGGGGAATATTACACTATTACAGTTTAACGTTTTGAAGGCCTACACAGGGGAATATTACATCATGGGCAATCACATGAAGGCTGAAGATACAGGGGAGCAACTTACGGTGAAGAGGAAGTCGTTGATGATGAAGGCTGAAGAGGAGAACGATGTCGCCTGCTGCTATTGATGAAGAGGAAGACGTGAGCTGTTGATGATGGGAAAGAAAGAAGATCGTTGCCGGCTTGCCGCTGTTGATGAAGATTGAAGAGGAAGCCGTGAGCTGTTGATGATGGAAAATAAAGGAGATCGTCGCCGCCTCGCCATTGTTGATGAGGAAACCGTGACCGTGAGCACTGGTGACTGAAGTGAAGACTGGACTAATGACTGGAGTGAAGACTGGACCGATGACTGGGTCACTGGAGTGAAGACTGGACTGATCGTCGCCACTTTTGTGGTAGCCGGTTGGTTAATAGAGAAGGAGATTAGGGATTTGTATTTAGTGAAAAGGAAGAAACACCCAAAATGCGATCTAGCGTGATGACTGGAGTGAAGATTTGGAGTGACTGTGCATTTAGCCAGCCAATAGGCGCCGGACAGCTGGAGCATGGGAGAAACATTTACTTCAGTTTATGCATATTGGTGAAATCGTTCAATCGGTCCTGCAATTGCGATTTCACCCGATTTCAACCCGATTTCACCCATTTTTTATTTTTCTAAACGATTCAACACACAAAGCATGTTTTGACTCGTAAAATCATACGATTTTACGAGTCAAAACGCGATTTTAACAACCTTGGTTAGAACTTAAATCTTACTAAAGTTATT
>Ga0325405_1005754_pt1 | contig 12575 bp, 6 predicted proteins | sample PopdelMetagenome_21_FD_205663 | JGI IMG/M metagenome (GOLD analysis project Ga0325405, IMG submission 205663) | Populus deltoides microbial communities from Bellville, Georgia, United States - Xylem-Control-R2 | ecosystem: Host-associated > Plants > Phyllosphere > Stem > Wood/Secondary xylem...
TAATGTTGAATTTACCATAGAATTAGTAATTGAATATGTTGGAATAATTATTAATTTTACTCTATTATTGCATGATTTGTGTTTAATTTTTTCCATTTATTTTGATTGTTATTTTAGAGTTTTTTTTTAATTTATTGTTTTGTTGTATTGGTATAATTATTGAATAATTTGTTGAATTGTAATTTTTAATGTTCAATTTACCTTAGGATTAGTAATTGAATATGTTAGAATAATTAGTATAGATTGGGTCAATTGGTTGTGGCTTTTGTTAATATGTGCAGGTTTGTGGATTTAGGTAGTATCCAGTATAGGGGAGGTGCTGTCGAATTTTTTTTTAACATTTGAATTTAATTATATAATTATTTGTATAAAATTGTGTAGATGCGTAAAACGAAAACCAGAGCTGGTTGCTCACGTACGCTAGCAGATAGTTTGTCTAGCAGCAATGATGATATTTCCTTAGGTGCCTCTCAAGAAGAGGCACCTACACCACCTGCGCCGTCAACCGATGCTGCCTCTTCCAGCGCTACTTCACAGCGCAGAGGCGGGGTGCCTTCGCAGCGGAATCAATTTTCCCGCAAGTACGAGGCATAGTGGAAGGACGACCTTTCAATGTAAGTTTGTTAAGGTTTAATTTTTAAAAAAAAAAAAAAGAAAATATAACATAATTTATGAAGTAATCACTATTTAATTTATTTCATTTCTTTTCAGGATCACAAAATTTGAGGCTGCCCGAGTAATATCATCGGCGTTTAAATCATCGATGGAGATTCCATTGTTTCAATGGAGTCAGATATCCAAGCATCCTGAATGGATGCCTCAAATCAATGCATGGTTTGACAGATTTCAGGTTGGCGTTAATTTATAATTTTTAGCTTATTTGTAATAAATTATTAATATAATTGTAAATAAATTATTATTTTTATTTAAACTTGTTTATTTATACACAGCACAAATTCTGCTGGGACAATGAGCATAACACTGTTGTGAGGAGGGTGTGGGAAAATCACGCGGCAACTAGGTAAGATCGAAAACAATACAAGATTTTTTTTAGACAAAAATTTATGTTTCGAAATGTAATTTTTTGTTGCGTGAAGTAGGTTGCGTGATTTTTGGTATGAAGCACAAAAACAGGCAAAAAAACCCGCGAGGGATAGGGGTTTCCAAGGCTGGAACGATGTTGCGGTTTGGAGGGATTTCAAACCGATATACATCCCGGAAGATTTATGGCCGCACTATCTTGAGCACGTTACGTCTGAGTGGTTCACACAACGCTCACAGTCCGGTGCTGGCAACCGGAATCGGCCAATTCATGGCTCGGTGACAACGCACACTGGCGGCTCCGTTCCGTTTGCTGCACAAGTAAAACGAATGGTAAGATTAATTTAAATGAAATATATCGTTAAATTAAGTTGTTGTTAATTTATCGTTTTTCATTATAGGCTGCATCTCTTGGACGTGAGCCAAGCCCGATGGAGCTGTTTGTGGAGACGCATGTGCGGAGTCAAGACCGCCAAAAGGGGGCGCAACAGTTCGTTGATAACCGTGCTCAACATTTCATGGTATGTTTGTTCAACCATTTTATTTTGTAAGTTATTATGTTTATTGAATTGAATATGATGATTACTTTTTTTATTTTCATGAGACCTATAATAATCGGTTGAAGGAGAGATACGGGGATGATATTTTGACCCATCCGGAATTCGATCCGGATTTGTGGATGGAGGTTGGATTGTCAGGTGGACCCGATAAAAATCAGGTTTACGGGCTCTCCAACACTACGGCCGACAACTTGCGGTCGACCCGTAGTGTTTCAACCGTTGGGAGCTCCCAATCAATATCGAGCTCCCAATCTAAGGAGTTCGTGGCCTTGCAGCAACACACGGCTCAGCTCACCGACAAATACGACCACCTATCAGCAGAGTATGCACAACTTAAAGCGTCTCATGCACAACAAAGAGTAGAGTTTGAGCAAATCAAAGCGTCTCAAGCATAACAAAAGGCGGAGTATGAACAACAAAAAGCGGCTTATGAACAGCTTCATGAAATAGTCATGAACATGGCAACACATAGTGGAACATGTGTGCCTAATTCTTTTTGGCCGTATAACCACCAGCCTCCTCCTCCAGGATCTCCTCCTCCAGCTCCAGCTCCACCTTTATATTAATTTGTAATAAACATTATTTACCTTTAAAACTTCATTTAATATTTTTTTGAAACATATTCAGTTTGTAATGAATATTATTTAACTTTGATTTTTTTTTGATGTTTAATATAAATTTTATTTGCATAATTGGTTTTTATTACCATTAATTTATATAGTTTTATATTATATATTCTAAATAATTTTTTAAAATAAATTTAGAAAAAAGTATTACCAAGGGTTTTACCGACGGAATTAATCCGTCGGCATCTGACAGTAGCATTCACCGATAGCATTACCGACGGAATTAATCCGTCGACATTTGACAATAGCTGCCACACTTACCGATGAATTTACAGACGGATATATTCGGTCGGTATTTTATACACTCACCGACAGATTTACCGACAATACATAGCCGTCGGTAAATCAAGATATCACCGACGGAATAAAAATCTGTCGTTATATTTCAAGCGGGAATCTTTTTTTTTTGGCGTGCAAATTTCGTCTGTAAAACCATCGGCAAATGGTTTTTTTGTTTTACCGACCGATATAGCGACGGAATGGGGAATCACCGATGAAAGGAAAGCCGACAGATTTAATTCGTTGGAATATATCCGTCGGGAAAACTGTGAAATCTTGTAGTGAATTTCATGTAATCGAGTTCTTACTTGATTTTGTTTTCTAGCTATAGAATTGTAATCTACTATATAAGTTGCACTCTAATTCTTAATTTCTAGAATTTATTCATAATCAATCCATATTTTGATTAGTCATCCCAATTTAATTTTTTACTAATGATTCTTAATGTATATAACCTATTAAGTTTTCAATATGTTCTCCTAAATATAAATCATAAGCCTAATTAAATTATTATTAAATAATTTAACTTACTATTAGTTCAAAAAGGCTAATTAATTTATATTTGAAGATCAAGTGCAACATTTAGAAACGTGTCATAATCTTTTATATATTATGAAAATCATATGTGGTTCGACTTAGCTTTTAGTAACTAGTTTCGTAGCATAGCTATTATCTATTTATCTATGATGTTTTAATTTAGATATTTGAACACGGAACATGTATGTTCTATCAAATTATATTTGTCATAATCTATTTTTTAAATCTTATACAACCTTACACAAGTATTTTTCAATCAATACTATTTAAAAATATATGTAATATTATTTTTTAAATTCATCTAAGGTGATGAACCCTCTCTTTATCATTCAAATACCTTCATATATATAGTTTATATTATATAAGATAAATTTGTTAATTACCTTTTATTAAGGCAACATGTAGTTAGGATCAAAATATAGCATTACATATATAAGATAACCTTTTGATTTCAAGTTTATTTAAGTGTTTGACATTGTTGTAGCCTTTTCGATTGTAGTTTTAAAAATAGGTTTAAGAAAAACACTTTTAGTTGCGGTTTTAAATTGTTGGTTTTAAAAAATATATGTTTGGTTAAAATTGCTATGATAAGAATTTTTACATCCAAAATAAATAAAAAGCAGGTCTCTATGAATAAAAAGTAGATTATTTTATCTTTTACAAAATTAAGGTTTGAAATGCAATTGTGTGTAGAGCCAAATGCAAAAAACATAACCTATTTGGCTAATCGAACGGATTTTTTTTGTGGTTGGATAAAAAAATAGAAACTACTAAAATACCAAACAGTATCTGAAATAGCTTACATAACTACTACTTGAGTCTTTTCATAGACACAAGTAATCTTTCGAATGAGAATCTTCATGTTGATCAGTGTAGTACACTTGTCATTTAACAAACACATATAAATTAATTTTGGCTATCACATGTACCTTAACATATAAGAATAGTTGCTTCCTTTTATAAAAAAAAAATTCATAATATGTATTGGTCTCAACAACTTTAATTAATATAAAGTCTTAGAAGAATATTGATTAAAATATTTAGAAATAATACTTTAATATAATAGCAATCTTTATAATTATAACTGTGTTATAATTTTTTTTATAAAATATTTTTGTTCTAGAACTTATATTTATTCTAAATTTATTAATCAACTTTAATTTCAATCTGTTTCTTATTCATGATTTTTCATGATAAAAAATTTGTGGTTCGTGGCATCAGCTTTTACTAATTGGATAAAGATCCTGGGCCGATGAAGAGGAAGAAGCAGTCCATGGTCCCTCTGATGACTTCACGAGGGACGGAGTTTCACTTATACTTCCATTGACAGAAGATTGAGCAAACTTGTTATGTAAGGCCGTAGCATACCCTGATGGATCACCCAATGTGCTTGGAACCATGACTAGTTCCTCGACATCAGTTTTTCCTTCAAGCATGCTTACTACTGTAGACATTGTAGGTCTAAGTGCTGGAGACTGATTTGTGCATAGCAGGGCTACATTGATCATTCTAACCACTTCTTTCTTGTTGAATTCAGACCCCAATCTTGGATCAACCATCTCCATTATGTCCCCATTTTTTTGTAAATATAGAGCCTGAAATAACCAAAAAAAAATTAGATATATATCTGACTAAGAGTAAACATGAACAGACAATTAAGAGACTAAATGGGCATAACTCACCCTATCTAGAAGGCATACAAAATTTTCATCCCTCCTAAATTTGACGTTGTTCATCCCAGAAACAATTTCCAATGCTACAACACCAAAGCTGTATACATCTGCCTTGTAAGTTAAGTAACCATATAATGCATATTCCGGTGCCATGTATCCCCTGCACAGAAAGAATAACTCAGAGACATTTTACTAGTTTGCTTCTCTAAAACATGTAAAAAATGCTAAATGTCTATTGTTTGTTTTTGTTTTTGATAGGATTTCGAACCCTGGATGATAATGTGAATAGTATATTCGTTTACCATTATATGGTTACTAGATAGGGCATAACTTACCCTATCTAGTAACCATATAATGCATATTCACTAAAACCTCTCCAAGGGTTAGTCTTAGAGGAACACAGCCATAGATGGGGAAACCCTGATCCATGAGAACCCTGCGGTGTGTGATTTGAACCCTAGATGCCTGCCTACCACATATTTTTAAGCTAACCCCTTCCATCGGCACTTGAGCCCAGTTACAGCATCATACTGTTTAAGACTAAAAGCTATCTTAGATAAATGACAATACTTGTGTGTTTTCCTTACAGTTTGTTAATGTCTTCTTTTCAGGATTTTTCATGTGTTAATATCAGAAACTCACATTGTTCCAGCAACTCTGGTGTCGATGTGGGTGTTGTCCTCGTCATCAAGCTTGGCCATTCCAAAATCAGATATCTTGGCGTTCATGTCCTTGTCAAGAAGGATATTGGTACCTTTTATGTCTCTATGAACAATTTTGAGTGTCGACTCCTCATGCAGGAAAACCAGACCTTTCGCTATACTTACACATATCCTCTGCCTTGTACGCCAGTCTAGCTTCGTTGCCTTGATTTCCTTTGTCCCTGTAATCATCATGCATAAACCAACCCATCAGTTTCTTCCACACTAATTCTATCTATATGCCATTTAAAGAACTTGTTTTCTTTCTCATTACTTTACATAAGATACTATGGGGAAGTGATCAGAGGCCTACCGAACAAAACATGCGCAAGGCTATTGTTTTCCATGTATTCATATACCAGCAACAATTGCTTCCCCTCAATGCAACATCCATACAATCTAACAAGATTTGGGTGTTGCAAAGCAGAAATCATGCCAATTTCGTTCACAAACTCACGATTCCCCTGTTTCGATTTCGCTGAAAGCTGCTTCACCGCAATTTGAGTGCCATCTGATAGTACTCCCTGCAATATGAGAATAATTTTAGACAAAGAAAATAAGTTCACATGGCCATTCCGTGCTGATTTGATAAGAAAAAAAGAGTAGATAAGTAGCTGAATGAAAACAAAAATCTGTACTATACTTTGTAGACGCAGCCAAAACCACCTTCTCCAAGTTTGTTTACTGGATCAAAGTCATTCGTTGCGGCTTTGATTTGACTGAAGGTGAAGATACCAGTTAGCAGATCTAACCCAACAAGTTCTGCCCAATGAACAAAGATATATGTATATATTAGATGTTCAGCATGAATGATTTATCAAAGGAAGAAAACAGATTGCTAATTCCCATTGAAAAAACCATTATTAAAGAGTAACATAAAAGCATGCCTTTAGCTTTGCCAACCGACTTAAACCTTTGGATTGAGATAATTCTTTGACAAATGTATGCATTCATGGATAGACATACAGCAAATAAGATGCAGAAACTTGCTTATTGCCGTGTTATTTTAGTGACTGGATTCCTCACTAGAATTTGCAGAATCAAATAAATGTATCAACTGTACCTCGACCCCTCGATTTCCTTCCTCTCAAATAACCTTTCCACCAGAGAGTGGATAGAAGTATGATAATGAGGAATAATGGCAAAACCACAGCTCCAGCGACAATGAATCTCTTCCTCCTGCCTTTATCAGGTGGCTTGAAGTCTAGGCAGAAATAGAATTGCAGCAACAGCAAGTATTGTCAGATCACAGTAATAATTATTCCTTCATTATTATGCCATTCCATTACATGTCAACCTACCAGATTTCACATCAATGGCTGATATTAGAGGACCATATATTCCTTTTTTGGGAGACATTGTTGTTCCTTTCCCAGCCCAATGAAGGCGGATCTCTAAACCTCCATTGGTTACATTTGCTGTATAATTATGAATGTATACCTTATCCACCGCTCCCGCTGCCTTAACTATATCAAAATCCTTCAGCACAACAATGTCCTGCGAGAACAATTCTTCAATTAAGCTGTCACCTATTGCATAAGGAATGAATCTATGATCTTTTAATTAATAGATACCTGAATATAAACATCAAATATCCGTCTTCCTAGACTGTAGTGGGATCTGTTATCCCTCATTACTATCTCTGCAAAGTGCAGCTTGATTGTGTAATTCCCATTTACCAGACAGCGAACGTGGTATGTGAGAGACAAAGGCGTGAAGCGTGCATTTGTGTACAATACAGAGTTGTCCATTCTGAGTATGGACATGTTTTGTGCTGTGTAGTTATACGAGGATGAATCAACATCCCAGAAATGCCCTGTGGTACTTGTTTGCCAATGCTCTCTTTTGAACGCATATTTTGCTGCACCTCCTGCCTCATCATCTGCTTCGTAGAAGGTGTTTCCAATGGTGGCTTCTGGTCCCCCACAATTAATGTGCACTGAATATCGCTCTATACATAGAAATAAAAATGTTCATGGCCACCGATATGATTAAGCAAATTGTAACACAAGAAATGTTAGGATAAAACTGTCAGATAAAGAGATTAAATCGCAGAAAACAGAACAGAAACAATCAAACACATAAATAAATTAAGATTTTGTGATGCAGGAGCATCTTTTTCCTCTTGGAGTGGATACCGTGGTGGCACCCATGATGTGACGGCTGTGTCAGGGGTCTACGATGGTGTGGCCCAAACATAAAAGGACCTTTGGATTTATGACTGAGACACTATCAGCTACAACTATAGGAATAAATTTGTCCGCCAACATTATTCTAGGATTTTGGGATAAGCTAGTAGTTTATTCCTAAACCAGTTGGATGTCTTAGATTCGATTTCTTACCACAGGTGAATGATGCAGAGCATTCTCAATGGGGCGGCCCATTCACACAGAAGGACTACCGTGTTTATGACTGAGATTCTATGATCCAATGAATAAAGGGATAAATTTATAGTCTAGGCTAACAGGTTGTTCCTGCATCATTTTTCTGTCTAATTCCAGGTGAAATGTAGAAGTGGATAGCTTTACAAATTATGAGTACCTTCTGAACAAGCACTCAGGCACTCAACGGGTTTCCTGGAAAGATTGGCAAGAGAGAATCATTAGTTTATAAATGACAGAGAAGAAAATAAAATGATCTACGTTTTAGATATTTATCAAAGTAGAAGCTTACGAATAGTGCCCTCCCCAAGTACTTTTGAACAGATTTCTGGCAAACCAACAGAAGAGTAAAGTTTTGCAGGTTATGAAGTGAATGTAGCAGACTTTCAAAATCAAAGGTAAGGCAAGGAAAATGAAATCAATCTTACAGTGTATCTTTACATTTTGCTTCCGAAGTAAAATTGTTGTATGAAAGATCGAGTTCACTGAACACAAAGATAGATTCCTTAAACATTCAGACAGTATTTCTGAAATTCTTAGAAAATTGCACGCACATGTTATAGACAGACACTTGGAAGATATTGCAGTTGGGTAGCTTTTGGTTATTATCTTAAGATAGAAGCGATGGAGATAGTTGGGACAGAAGAGACGTGTATTTCCTGTTCTTAAAAGTTAGAAATTCAATCCACAGTTGTCTTGGAGATAGATTTATTTTTATATCTTCATATGTGTCACTGCAACAAACACATTTTTGTTGCTAATATATTTGTCTCTTCTATCTTAGGACACTAATCAAATGAAACCTTGGAGATAGTTTGATCATTCATGCTCTGAAAACTATCTGAAAACTGGGAAGGATAAACTGTTATCTGCTTCTCATCAGTATAGCTCTTCAAAGACTACGACATATTATTAAACCTACAGAATCGCATCTGTTATAGGATAAGGGAAACCTAAAGTTAATGGATAAAATATTCAATAATTCTGATTGACTAAAAAATATATGTATTAAAAACTAAAATCTCAAAAAAAAAAGAAATTGAGAGAAAAAACATACTAGCGATTGCTTCTTTGGTTGAACCAATCTGGGATGGGCCCTGTAAACATGTTCCATGTAAGATACCTATGCAGAAAGTAAGAATTGTCATTTGGTTGAACATTTGTCCAAGGCTATCATTGTAAAAGACTCTGGAGGACAAGTTTAACATCATAATAGCTGTACTCAACATTTTTATTAAAACAAATTAATTTCTGTATGGTTCAACTAGAATCTCGACCCTAGTCAGGCTCCAAGTCCTAGATTTTCTAGGTTAATTTGTCTGACCGGTCTAGGTTTAATTAACTATGTTTTCATAAGGCAAACATTAATTTCAGAAGGTAATATAATATAGTATACTTACATTTTCTCCAAGCTTTGTAGGCCTTCATAATTTGTTGGAAGTAAACCATTTAATATGTTGAAACTGAGATCCCTGTTTTCGAAAAGAAGAAGAAAACGAGGGTAAAGACCAATACAACATAAACTGAGAACCATCATAATGCAACATTTAAAGTTATTTACGAATAATAATTTAGCTGCAATCTAAAATCAGCAGCTCTAAGTATCCATGAGATTCACACTTCAATCTTCATGTAGATGAATGACAGAATGGATGATGTATAAGGGATAGAGTAAATTACAAAATTTTCAGGTGTTCCATTCCGGTCAGATATTTGGGAAAATTTCCTGACAAATTGCAGTTGCTCAACAGCCTGCAATATACATTAATTTCATGTAAGCTAAATATATATGCTGTGTTGTAAATTAAATATGATCCTGATATGAGAGTATCAGCTGCAAGAATAACTCACAGATACTTAATGCCTTTTATAGATTCTAGGTGGGGAAACTCTGAACCATCTCCAAGTAAGTTACTTATTTTTCTGCTCAATATTAGACAGCATAAAAATGTGAGATGTTCGGGATAAAAGTTGTAACTGAGACCATAAATTTAAAACAAATATCTTACAGATCAGTTAGATCAGTCAAGACAGAGATGTTCAAAGGAATGGGTCCAGTGAAACCACCAGCTTGGATCTCTCTGTTAATACAAAATTAAAGGGGGATTAGGGTTCTGCTTCAGTGATGAGATTCGGAGCTTGTGGTAGAAACTAGCACATACAATGTATCAAGTTGTTTCCAGCTCTGAATAAAATCAGGTATTCTTCCAGTGAAGTTATTGCTGCTAAGCCTTCTGCATTCGCCGAACGGAAAACACAGAATCATGAAACTTGGAGAGTAAAGAGATGCATCTGTAATATCAAATACTGCAACGAATGAGTATGATACACAATAACCATGAGAAATGAGAACCTACAGTTCCTTCAATCCGGTAAGATTAGTGAGAGCCGGGGGTAACTCTCCAGTGAGATAATTGGCACTGAGAGTTCTGCAATCACAAAAGGAGAAAAACACTTAGCATTCAATAATCAGTTAGGACTTAATTTCTAATCCAAAAGCTTGAATGAACTGACAGATTCTCCAGGTTAACCAAGCCTCCAAGCTCAGGGGGAACAGTTCCGGAAAACATATTGTCCTGAATGTTCCTGCATAAATGCCAACTCTCAGGATTACTCCTGACTAAACAATTGAACAGATTTAAATATAAAATTAAAAGACAAGAAATTGACTAGTAGAAAAATGCATACAATGATCTAAGTGTGGTAATATTTCCCAGATAGCTAGGAATTTTTCCTGTCAAGTTATTCACGCCGATAGACCTGTTGTTTATACAATCTATTAATTATGAGTAAGCAATTCCTTGGCTAGAAAACATGAATGAAGTATTTTCTTACAATAATTCCAGCGTGGTATTAGCCCATTCAGGTGGTATATTGCCACTCAGGTAGTTGGCCCAGAGATCTCTGCAGAGCCGATAGAGTTCTAATAAAATCGAATCATACAAACACAAATTCACGGTGCTCAATCTGTAGAAATGTAGTAATTTGAAGCACTGCTTACAGATGTTTAAGGTGTGGTAGTTTCCCGATAGCCTTTGGGAGACTACCGTTAAGATCTTGCCTTTTGAGATATCTGCATTGCGAGAACACATGGACCCATCAACTCCTCAATACTTTCAAACATTGCAAATCAACAATCATATGTCAAGAAAATACAAGACAGAACTCCTCAATGCTTTTCTTCGGATGATTTTAAACTCTTAAGCCTAAACTTCTGACAAATGGACCATTTTCTTCGCTGAAGATCCTTTCTTTGCTATCACTACATGTTTAGCTTGTTTTTCTATAATTTTACTGCTAATGAAATGCATCTGAATTTCTCAAAATAAAATTCAACTATCGAATGGGGTTTATGAGGAGATTTAATCCACCACAAATAGTCCTCCACTGTATTATTTTCCGGTGCTACGGATTATTTTTTTAGCATAAAAAATTATTTAAGCATTATTAATATGTTTTCTAATAAAAAAATTATTTTTTAACTTGAAATATAATGCATATTAAATGAAATATTTTCTAAATATTTATTTGGTGATATATTGGATGATATTTTTAAAAAATATTAAAATAATAACATATTGAATCGATCATAGTTAACTAGTCAAGTTTGTGACCGAGGATCATGTTTACCTTATAAAAAAATTTAAAATAAATTATGAAGATCAATTACTAATCAACCAAATATTATTGAAGGATAAAATAAAGAGAAAAAAAGAACAAAACAAAGCTACCCAAGTCAACTACGGTCAACCTCCAAACACACAACTCGAGTCATGAGATCGGGATAACAAAAAAAATTAAAAAAAAATATGAAGATTAATTTATAACCAACCCAATGTTGAAGGTTGAAATTGTACAAAAATCAATTAAAAATAACAAAAAAAAACCTAAGTTAACCATGGCTAACCTATTAAACTTATAACCTAGGATAAGAGACAAAATAACTTCACAAAAAACAAATAAAAAAATTTACAAAACTCCATTTCCAATAGATCTAATGATGAAGGTTGAAATTGAGAAAAAAAATCCAAATCATTTAGACTAAAATAACTCAACAGAAATTAAATTGAAAAAAACTACAAAACTCGATTTTCAAAAAGCCTAATAGTGGAGGATAAAATTTAAAAACAAATCAGTTGTAGATGAGTAAATGAAAAAGAAATAACTTTATAGAAATTAAATAAAAAAATGACTAAGCCCAATCAAAAAAACATTAAATTAAAAAAGGATAAAAAAATTAAAAAAGTAAATTCGGGTTAATCTGTTAAACCTACAACTTAAATTATGAAATTAAGATAAATTCATAAAAAAATAAAAATTCCATTATAAACATATTTAATATTGATATCGAGGAAAAAAATTAAATCCATGATATCAATATATAACTAATAAAAAGAATCGAGGAAAATTATGAAATATAATTTCTAAAATAATTTAATATTAAAAAATAATTTTAAAAAAACTAAATAAAAATATATATTAAATTATTGGAGAGTAAAATTAAAAAAAAAATTATTAGTGTAACTACTTAGCCACACATTTAGTATTTTGTTAATTCCTCCGACTAGCCCCATCAGAATCCTTCGTACCTCAAATTTAAACTGAAAACAAAAGCATGGAGTGGTAAGTGAAGAAATATACATGGCTACAACGTGGCACGTTCCCCCAGGAAATGAGCAGTTGCAAACAACTTCATTGTCAGCATCTGGCTTTAGAGGTAACTTTGTATTATTGCACAGTTTCATATTGCGATTCCAGCCTCTTTTGCCCAGTTGTG
>Ga0325405_1005759_pt1 | contig 12569 bp, 2 predicted proteins | sample PopdelMetagenome_21_FD_205663 | JGI IMG/M metagenome (GOLD analysis project Ga0325405, IMG submission 205663) | Populus deltoides microbial communities from Bellville, Georgia, United States - Xylem-Control-R2 | ecosystem: Host-associated > Plants > Phyllosphere > Stem > Wood/Secondary xylem...
AAATATATTAAATTTTAAAATTATATTTGTTTGATATTGTGTTTATATTACATAGTTTATAATTAATTTATTTTAAATTTAAATTATATATATTTAATATATATATATATATATATATATATATATATATATATATATAAATCGTACAATTTTAAAATAGCACACCAAAACACTCTGAAACAAAAATATTTCATTTTAATTAAAAAACTAAAATATTTATGGAAACGAAATTTACCACAATGACCAATATGCACTTGAGGGTCTAGCTGCTGTGGTCACTTGTGGACTTGTTCCGCTCCCCCTCCCGGGTTCGACCCTCTATGTGCACGTCTGTCACCCCCGTGGTGCCTTACCTGCTCCTGGGCTTGCAGGATGTCCAGTGGGCCGTGGGGAATAGTCGTGGTGCGCGTAAGCTGGCCCGGACACCCCACGTAAATCAAAAAAAAAATATATATAAAGTCGGCAAAGCAATTATCATTTCCTCTGCATAAATGATTCTTCATGCTTTTAAGATTTGACGGTTACAAAGGCTTCATGTCCTGATCAGCTGGAATCTCGGAAACCGTACGCAAATGGACCCACTTCAATCATGAAAACTTTGGCATCAAATCTTCTGTAGCATATTGGAGAAGTGCTATATGCCATCCTGTAACCAAATCCTTTCACCAGGTGAGTTATATTTTTTTATTTACGTTATTTATTATAATAAGACAATTTTCAAATTTCTTTGTATTTTTTATTTAGACATTTCACCTATTATAATTAGATTATTTTAAAAAAAATTATATTTTTATTTGAGTATATTACTCATTACAATAAAATCAATTTAAAAATCATTTCCTACATGGACAGGTCGTCTATTACAATAAAATCACTTTGAAAAACAATTTTAATATTTTTTACTTAGACAGGTTACCCATCATAATGAGATCATTTTGAAAAAAATCTTGGTATTTTTCATCTAGGCAGATCTTCCATTACAATGAGATCATTTTAAAAAATCTTTGTTTTTTCACCTAGACAAGTCACCTATTATAATGAGACAACTTTGAAAAATCTTTGTATTTTTCCACCTGAGAAGGTCCATTACATTGAGACCATTTTGAAAAATCTTTGTATTTGAGCAAGTCACTCATTACAATGAGACCACTTTGAAAATATTTTGCATTTTTCACCTTGACATACCACCCATTACAATAAGTTCACTCGAAAAATCTTCTTATTTTTCCACCTGAATAGATCAGTCATTACAATGAGACCACTTTGAAAAGACTTTTATATTTTTCATCTGGGTAGGTCACCCATGACAATTTAACTATTCCAAAATCTTGGAATTCTACTGATAGGCAGGTTGTCTGGTGTTAGAGAATAATATAAATTATATCTTGAAACCTCACTTAACAACTTAAGCTATAAGGTTGAAATGTTTATTTGACATGATATTAAAGCCTTGATAACCAAGTGGTCATAAGTTTAAATCTCACCATCCCCATTTATTTGATAAAAATCAAGTACAATGTATTGTGAGTTTGTGCAAATTTTAAGCACAATGTAGAGAATAATTTAAATTTTTATTTTTTTACTTCAAATTATTTTTTATAAATTTTTAAATTGTTTTAATACACTAATATAAAAAATAATTTTTTTAAAATAAAAAAATATTATTTTAATTAAGCCAAGCTTAGCATTTTCCTTTCTAACCTTTCAATCTTCCACGCATCCTTGAAATCACGGGCTTTCAAGTTGACAATCTTTTAGGATTTTCTCCCAAAGGTATGTCAAGGAATCCCATCTTCAAAAGATGGAATTGGGCAAACAAGTTGTGTAGGTATCATATATATTTATCCCAAATAAGGAATTAGACTCCTTAGATTGAAATGTGTTTGACATGAATTAGAGAGGGGTAGTCGTTTGGTAAATGCACCAAGCCTCTTCATTTTCTTCTAAGAACATTGATCCTCACCAAACATTACATTATTGTACTACAAAAGACTGTTTCTCTAACTTTATAAGCGGCTAACATAGACTCCATGGCTTACTGCTGAAATAACTTGCTGACTTTGCTCTCTGGAACAGCAGTAAGAAACCCTCTACTGCTATATCAAACAAAAACATGGCGAAGATGAGGATCTCCTTCCTCAAACTTCTTTCTACTCCAAACTCTTTGCTAGGGGATCCATTGATGAGAGCCACAAGTTGTGGGCACGAGATGCATTGGTGAATAATATCCTTCTATTTTCTGCCAAAACCCAGGTGATCCATGCCATCACCTCATCCAAGCACTACCATAACACTGAGTCAAAAGCTTTATGAAAGTCAACCTTCAAAATGAAACCATGCCCTTTTTTTTTTTTTAAAGCTCGTGGCTCCTATGCTTGCCCTTTGAGTTTCATTTTTTCTGGATATAGAGAAATACCCAACAGATACATTTTTTATATCTTATGGTGAGGTATAAGAGACCCCATTCATTACAAGATTTCACAGTTTTACAGACGGATCAAATCCATCGGTATGAGATTCAGATTTCACTGGTAAATTTTTTACTGACTAAATCACCAACAGAAAGTGTCTATCGACATCTCTTTCGTCAGTAATACCATATTCCATCGCTAAGTTTGTCGGTAAAAAAAAAATATTACCAATAGTTTTACAGACGGAAAATGCATGCCAAAAACAATTCCCGCTGGAAATATTCCAATGGAAATATTTCTCGATGAGATGAGTTGTGTGAGTCGTGTTTTGTTCATAATTCGCTAAGATGAGTCGTGTGTTGCTGCAAGGCCATGAACTCCTAAGATTGGGCGCTCGATACTGATTGGGAGCTCCCAATGACTGAGACACTACGGGCTACTCATAAGTTCTCAGCCGTAGTGTTAGAGAGTCCATACACCCAATTTTTATCGAGTCCACTAGATGATCCTACCTCTATCCACAAATCAGATCGAAATCTGGATGGGTCGAAGGATCGTCCTCATATATCTCCCTCAACCCACTATTAGAGGTCTCCTGAAAATGAAAAAAAAATCATCATGTTCAGTTCAACAAAAATAATAACTTACCAAAATAAAATGGTTAAACGAACACACCACAAAGTGTTAAGCACGGTTGTCAATGAACTGTTGCACCCCCTTATGGTGGTCTTGACTCCGCACGCGTGTCTCTACAAACAGCTCCATTGGGCTCGGTTTATGTCCAAGAGACGTAGCCTGTAAGAAAAAATAATAATTAAGTAACAACAAATTATTTAACAATAAATTGCAGGATTTATTGTTTTATTGCTTTGATAAATATTGGAATGAATATGAGTACCTTGCGTACATTGATGTGTATCAACTAGTTATAATATAATTGGAATAAATACGAGTACCTTACATATATTGATATGTATCAAACTTGTGATGATATTATTAAAATGAATAAGAGTACCTTGCATACAATGGTATAGATCAAATAATTAGGATAATGTATGAATTAACATGTGTACCTTGCGTATAATGGTATGGATCAAGTTAGTTAGGATAATGTTTGAACAAACATGAGTACCTTCTGTGCATTGTCACTTATCAAATTAATTATGTTATTAGTAGAATGGATACAATTACCTTGTATACATTGATAGGTACTGAATTAGCCATGACAACTTTAGAATAGACGTGATTATCTTACATACCTCGGTATGGATTGGTTATACACAATGATTGTGAGATTGGAGGAGAAATGATAGATAATTGGTTACTGTAGTGTCGATAACTAAGGATACATTATGATGATACTTAGTACCATGATGAGGGTGACTAAAGGCATAAATTGATACATGGCATTGTGATAAGGGTGACCAAGGTTATGTGAAAGATGCTTAGTGACCGTAATGTCGGTAACTAAGGTTGTGTTTGAATTATACTTGGCAATCATGGTTACAATGTCTATGATGTTAATAAGAAAAAAGAAAAGGGATCGGTATGAATGGAAGGTTGAGAAAACATTAATTAGCTATCCAGGTATGGATAACTAATGTTATCAATTGGGTTCCAGTTGTACCAGTATTCCAAATGACATTGATTAGTTATCCGAGTTTAGATAGTTAATTGTATCAATGGGGTTCCATTGGTACCGACATTTCAGATGACATCGATTAGCTATTTAGGTTTGAATAGCTAATGGTATTGATGGAGTTTTATTTGTGTCGACATTCCCTAAATTGATTCGCCAATCCTAAGTAATTGGGTGACTAATGATGTTAGTAAAGATTACTAACATCGGCATGGTTACTCCTGGTTAAGGGAAAAGATAAGTTGATTAATTATTCTTGGTCGGGAATAGTTAATGATACAATGGTTCACATTGGTATTGACAACCATTTTTATTGTGATTAGTTACTCCAGGCAAGAAAGATAATGATGTCAAGGGTTATTGACATCGACAACTTTGATGGTAAACTAGATATGGATAAGAATTGATTAACTATTTCGGGGTAGGAATAGTTAGTGATATCAATTACTTGTATTGATATCGGTATTTGAATGGAATTGATTAGTTTAACCCAATATTGGGAGACTAATGATACTAATGAGATTCATTAGTATCGACAATTACTTTCTGGAAATAAAATATATAAGAGAAAGTATTGATTAGTTATTCCAAAAAAATATGATAAGCTAATGATAGCAAGAAAAGAATATATTGGTATCAAGTGAGAATTGATTCATAAAGAGATGGTGTTCGAAACCATTCAGTTGTGTTGAGATTTTCAAGATGAAATTATTCTCGGCAAATAGGATAGGATATTAGATGGATATTGGTATAGATGGAAAATATATGATTTAGAAGAGGTCTATGCCTAATTTTATGTATCAAAAGAAATTCCATGGAAATTATTACCTGTCATTATTATTGTTTGTTCCTACTTATTTATTTTTATATGTACATATTAATTTTTATTTTTAGGTCCATCAGGGTCGCGTCAGAAGTGATCTTAGTTTAGTTATCTTTCGTTTTTTTCCATGTAATTATTTGTAAATTAAGAAACGTATCTCCTAAAACTTGAAATGTAATATTAACCTGTAATTTTGAATGTATGACTTAAATCTAATGTTTTTAATTCTAAGTACCTATTTAGCCATGCATGTTTGTAGTTGAAATCGAATCCTTCACTTGAATTACATTATATGATGTTATTATGCGAGATATAGTTTATATGATGATATTATGTAACAATTGAATTATGCAGTTATTTTGTGAACTTGAATTGTATGATGTTGCTGAATAAGATGTGTTGTGTTGATGATGAAAAGTTGGGTTGAGATCCAGGATGGTTGGATCGGGTTGTGAAATGAAATTAGAAGTGGAATATGATTTTTTCAATAACTTAGGACCTCTTAGTATAGGGGAGACTCCACTAAAATTTTGGTAGATATTTTAGTGGAACCTATATTAAAAAAATTACTAAAAATTTTCAATGTATCAAGAAAAAAGATGTAAAAAATCAGGGTTGTTACAAAAATTTTATAGACAAAAAAGTATGTTGATATCATGCCTTTTCTAGAGGTTAGGGTCACAAGTTATGACTCAAGTAAGAAAGAGTGAAAAAGCCATCGAAACTATATAGGCTCAAACTTTCAAAAATGAGAAAAGTCAATGAAAAAAGGGGATCTATATTTCTTAGGTAAGTATACATACATATTAATCATAATGGATTACACTTTAATCTTTGACAAACTAGTGTCTCACTAGCAAATCTCTTTTGAGTGCACGCCTTCATCTCTTAGATAGTGCTCTTTCTAGTTCTATCTTCTTCCTTCTGGGTGCTCCTATAAGCCCTCATCTTTTAGGTACTGTATTTTCTAACCCTACCTTATTTTGAGTGCACCTTTGAGCCATCATCTCTTAGATAGTGCGCCTTCAAGCCCTATCTTTTTCCTTTTGAGTACACCTTTGAGCCCTCATCATTTGGGTAGTGCATATTATAACCCTACCTTCTTTCGAGTGCGCCTTTGAGTCCTCATCTTCCATGTAGTGTGTTTTTTAACCCTATCTCTTTTCTAGCATGCCTTTAAGCCCTCGCTTATCAGATAGTGCGTTTTATAGCCTTATCTCTATATCTCATCTCTTTTATAGTGTGCCTTTGAGCCCTCATCTATCAGATAGTGCGCCTTCAGGCCTTATCTTTTTCTTGAGCGCGTATTTGAGCCTTCATCTCTCATATGGTACGCCTTCAAAACCTATCTCTTTTCCTTGTGAGTGCTCATCTTCTAGATAGTGCACCTTCAAGTCTTATCATGTTATCGCACCCGACATCACAATAACCTTTAAAAATTTCATAGAGAAAGAACAAATATCTGGCGTCTTGTTCTTAGAGGGGAAAAGATCTGGTTTAAGGAGTCGCCACCTAGTATTATGGTCACTGAGAACCCTAACTAGTCGACATAGATTGTATGGTATAAGGCTGGTTATGAGAAAATGAAAGATATTATCACCCCTTAAGCGTCCTACTTGAGGTTAGTTGCATTGTTGACTTTGTCTTAAATTGCTAAGGGTTTGTTTTATTTTGTTTTTTATAGTTTGCTTATGATAGTCCTAACGCTAGTGTCAGTGAATATTTGACTACGAATACTTCTAACTCTGGCATTGGTCAATATTACGTAACCAAAAAGTATGGTATTTGTAAACCCTCTGGGTGAAAAATTATAGATTTACTAGTTTTATGTAAAAAAAAATTTGTAACTCTCGATTGGGTTATCAAAAAATTCTAAACATTTATATGGAGCCTTCTAATATGATGCCTTAGCTTGAGTTAAAATTTCAGAAGTTTTGAAGAAATTAAAAAATTTGAAAAAAATCACAATTTGACAAGTTTTATGTTATTGGACGTAATTTTCAATCCGACCATCAAATTGAGCTGACATTTTAGGAGGGACCTTTAAATATATTAAAAAAATCTGGTTAAAATTTTAGAATGAATGGAGCTCGGTAGTGCTAACATAAAAATAAGGACCGTCAAATAGAAGTAAAAGGACTTATTAAGGGTAAAGTGGTTATTTTTCATTAAAAAATAAAACAAATCAGCTCTCCTTTCCTTTTATACATTGCCGATTGGGTAGAAGCAGAATGGAAAAAGAAAAAAAGGAAAAAGCGAGAGAGAAAGACAGAAAAGTAAAGGAAAAACATAAAAACCAAATAAAAAATAAGAAAAGTCAGAGAATAAACAAAGTCCAACTTATAAAACACTAATCTAAGTAAGAATCAAGTGAAGGAAAGAGAAATTGAGAGAGGGAATTTGGCTAACCTTGGGAGAGAAGAGAAATTGGAAAAAGTCAATTGGTAAGCATGAGAAATTTGGATTTAATGTTTGATTTAGATGTTTTGAAGCTTGCTTGATTAGGTTGGGAAGTAATTTCATGGAATTTTACTTTAATTTCCCTAAAATTATTGATTCTTGAACTTAGAATTCCTATGGGAATTTGGAGAAATTAGGAGGGGAAGGAAAATTGATGAAGTTGAAGTGGAATAACATGAAAACAAGTTGAAATAACAATTAAATAAAGAAAAATCTGGGGGAGGAAAAGGAAGATGACATTCAGCCAAATGAAGAAAAAGTAGAGGAATGAGTTTTGATGTTAATGTTTAGGAAACTATGTTTATTCATAATATTTGAAATATGTAGAAAAGAATAAATAAAAAATAGCATTAAAGTTGAGAAAAATAATTAAATTCAATTTAAAAGAGAATTGTACTAGTTAAAAAGAAAGCATGAAGATAAAATGTTGATATTGTGTTTGAATATAGGTTTTACATATGTTTAGATAAAATAAATAATATGATGTGAGAGCATAAAGAATAGAAGGATATTTTTATTATTATTTGAATGTAAGTATGTATAAAGATGAAAAGTAACTATGCTGATTAACTAGCAAGTTCATATACATGTACAATATATACAAGAACTAAAGAGGGAACAGACTTCGAAGCAAAACAAAACCAAAGATATACAAAAGAAGGAACATGCTCCCACACAGAAGGATTATTTGATGGAGAAATTATGAACATAAAGCAAGAAAATAAGTAACTTGAATTAAATACGTGGTAGTATGTGAAATGATGATATTATGTTTTAGAATAAATTTTTACCAGAATGAATTAAAAAATAAATTAAATCACGTGCTTTACACTTCAGCAAGTAAGAAAAATATTGATGGATTAATGATATAATGACATTTGATTGATTCAGGAGTTGTGTTTGGAGTTGGTTGTCAGACAGGAAGAGTTGGGTCATCACGAGCAGAAGGTAGGTGATTTGTCACCTTATTTTTTAATTATTAGTTTTCCTTAAATAACTATGTTGTTTATTTAATTGATGTTAAAAGAATAAAGCAAATGAATAAATTGAGTGATTATTACAAATGAAAATTATTGGTAATTTATGTGAAATTACAGGAATTATTATTTGACTAATAAAAGAGATTAGCTAGATGCTAGGTAATTTATATGGAATTACCAGATTGATTTTGGCAACCCAAATGGGTTAGCCAGATTTCTTGGGTAACTAAGAGAATTATCGGGTTCATTGGTTAACAAAGAGGTTAATCGGATATGGAATAATTCGTATGGAATTACCAGATTGATTGGCTAACAAAAGAGGTTCATCGGATGCTGGGTAATTCGGATGGAATTATCAGATTTATTGGTAATCGAGGAATGTTAACCAAATTTGTGGGTAATTATATGAAAGTATTAGAATTATTAGCAATCGAGATGAGTTAACTGGACATTTAAGTTCTGAAAAGATTATGTAAATTAATTGATTGAAGTTAGAAGTATTAAATTTCAAAGGTTAAGAGTAAAATAATTAATATATGACTAAGATATTGAGCAAATTAATTAATGTGGTTATTGTTGAAACAGACAGGTACACCGCGAGGTAATGTAGATTATTAGATGTAGGATTTTTCTGTTTATGAATTATTATTTTGGAAAGTAATATTTATATGTCTTTACTTTCTTTAAAAACCTTTGTATTGTAAAAATCAAATAGAAGATATGTAGTATGTAATGGATGTATTATATATATGTATAGATGTTAGTATGGCTAAATCATTTTCAAAATTAAAAGATAAGTTTATAATATAAAGTAATAGAATACATTAGATGTTTTAAGACAATATGACTCTTAACATATATGTAGTTAGTTAGCATTTATTACACTTTAGTGATGAAATTGTTTATTTTTCAATTTGTTTTAGTAATTCTTTTATGTTGACTTATTAAATGATATTATGAACTTGAATATATTGATAAGTATAAGTATTGAGAGATTGATTGATGAATGAAATGTGATCTAGGATGATTGGATCAAGATAAAAGTTGTAATAACATATAATAGAAGTGTTGTCGATAACTTGAAACTAACAAAAATAGAGGAAACTTTGCTGAATTTTTTATAAAAAAATCTATAATCTTAGACATATTATTCAATACTTGACATACATAAAGAAATATTTAAGATTTCATGACATTATAATTTGAGGATGTTACAGTATTCCTGACTCTTACACTAATAAATAAATTAGTAAAATCTAGATTGAAAGCAAAAATATATTTTTATTATTTTTTTTAGAGAAAGAAAAAGATAAAAAAAGATAGATGTGTTGTACATTAGATTTGCATTTTATAGTATAAGTTTACAGTCCAATTCTAAGTAAAGTCATTAAAAAACAAAAAGTGTGAGGGACCCATAAATAAATTCAAAAAGATCTCCAAATTTTTTCACAATTTCCTGATATAAAAAAAGACTTGTTTGGCTAGATATCAAAATAAAAGAGTAAAATTAAAGGGAACGGATATAAGGGCGTGTTTTGCCAAACATACGCTTAGCCCAAAGAAAATTAGGCCGGATGAGATTGTTGGTTACGAGTTTCCTTGATGTTTAATGGTGCATCCGGGGCGTGAGGGAGACTGGAACAAAATGTGGTTCGTGGTAGACAATCTGGTCCATGATGTGGCTTGGTTTTGATTGTGTTGATGGGGTCTGTTTAAGATTGCCCTTGCTTTTCCTGGAGAAGAGAATGAACAGGGCTTGAAACAACATCGTTTTAGGCTGAAATGGTTATCTTTAATTTGCCCCCTGAAGTTAAAGTTTTGCAATCAAGCCTATATTTTTTAAAATCTCCTTTTTTTTCTTTTTAATTTCGCCCCGAGATCAATGCAATTAAACCCCTGGATTTTAGGGTCATTTACAAAATAGTTTCTGGTTTCAAATTTAATCAAATCAGTTTTTAATTGACCTTCAACTTTTAATTCTTTTAAAATACCCCTGAATTAATTAATTAACCCTCTTATAGTATCAGTGCCGATTCACTTCGTTACCTAGAGTATAATTTCTCGCAACTTTGACAAAAAATTGACACTGAATTTTGATATTTCTTCAATTAAGCCTCTAATTTCATTAATGAAACTAATTCAGAGTTTAATTAAGTTCATAAACTTATCAATTCTTTCACTTTTTGGCCAAAATTGACATTCAAGTTTATAATTTCCTCCTTATTAGTTCATGAACCTTCAATTTGTGTTGTTTTGACTTAATTCTCAAATTGTTTTTCATTTATTATTTATAACCACTTAACCTAAAATTTTAAGATGTGATTAAGTTGAGCCTCTAGTGTGTAAATATTATTTTAACCCAACTGCTACTTCGTCAAAAAGCCTTTGATAACCTTTTAAAGAATCACTCAACATAAACAATTAGGCCAGTTACTTATTTGATTATTTTATGAGAACAATTATTTTGAATATGTGTTATCAATAATAACAAAAACTCTGCCTTCGCTTTGGTGTCTATAAGGTCCAAAATTTTCGAGTCTAATATCTGACCAGCTTTTTATGGATATGGCTTGGAAGAGTTGGCCAACCTAGAAGAAATTAAAGGACAATCTCTCTTGGTTTTCTTTCTCTTGTTTTTTCTTTTTTTTTCTTTTTTCATGGCAGGCCATTTCACAATTTATAAATAAATTATGGATCCGACCATTTCACAATTTATAAATAAAATAAAATACGAGCATTTGCTTCATCAAATTATTCCAATAATAAATAAAATACTAATTTATCAAAGAACTTAACCCGATGTTGCGACCGAACCAGGCTAACTTGGCCACCTTTTCTCTCTTGTTTTTCTTTCTCTGTTTTTTTGTTTCTTTTTTCATGGCAGGCCAGTAGTTATATTAGGATTATTTTAGGCCATTGGAAGAACACACTGTTGATTATTAGACTATGTCAAACTCATTCTCACCTTTCCCGAAACAAGCTAATATTAATACGCAAAGGGTGGCTATAGCCTGCGTGACATATATTCGCATGTATGAAGCTCAACTAAACTCTCGCATGTATGAAGCTCGACTACGGCAACATTCGTTTAGAGATAGTCTTATATTTTTTCCGATCTTGAAATGGTCGAGAGATATATAGCTGTATTTTGAAAATCATTAATTGCTTTTGAAAATCATTAATTGCTGATAATATATCGTCAGTTCAAACTATGGAGATTTTTCTTACTGAAAGTATTGACTAACAAATCATGGGAATTCAGAGAATTCAATTGTTTCTAGAACAATTAATTATATGTCGAATAAGTTTATACATCAATAAATACAGAGTGAAACACAACATCACGCAACAAGCTAGCTGGCTTACCACAAGATCACTGCTGAGTTCTCTATATATACTTGCTACCCCTGTCACTACAAATACATAAAACCTTCTTTAACCTAATTATTTCATAGCATTAGTTTTCACTAGCCATGGAAATCTTCACAAAGCAACTCACTCCTATTGATTTTGATAGAGGATTGGTGCTACCACCCCGTTCTAACCTAGAACCCCTGCAACATTTTCAAGGGACCATAGAATTGTCCACCATAGTTGAGTGCTGCAGGAACCCGTTTACCGGAACCAGTGACAATTCACTGCTCAACCAAAAGCGGAAGCCTTGTATTGAAAAGAGTTTGGTATGATATTGCTCGCGATGTTGGCCTCAAAAGTGGAGACACTGACTTTCTATCAGGAGGTTAACGGAGGAGCACGGTTCAAATTGAAAGTGAGAAATGTTCGTTAAAGTAAAAAAGAAATGGGAGGGAAACAGTGTCTTCCATACATGCATGAACGTCCTTCTGTTTCTTCTTTGTTCTGTCTATCTTCGTGTCTAGTTTCTTTCCGGTGTCAGCAGTTGAGAAAACTTTTCTCAAAATTATCTCCTGCAATCTTCGTGTCTAGTTTCTTTCCAGTGTCAGCAGTTGAGAAAACTTTTCTCAAAATTATCTCCTGCAATCTTCGTGTCTAGTTTCCTCATATCCTTGCATGTGTGAGGAAATTATGAATAATTAGTTTCTTCTTTAGATGAAAGAGTTTGTCTGTGATTGTAATATGTATTTTGAACTTTAATTTTGTGATTTTTTGGTAACAAAATTATTATGTGTTGTGAATTACTTTAAAAACTTCAATGAGATGTGCTTTGATTCATCAGATAATTAAACTGAGGTAGTGCCATTGAATCTTAACTCTCATCTAATTTAATTTTAAATGAT
>Ga0325405_1005761_pt1 | contig 12565 bp, 8 predicted proteins | sample PopdelMetagenome_21_FD_205663 | JGI IMG/M metagenome (GOLD analysis project Ga0325405, IMG submission 205663) | Populus deltoides microbial communities from Bellville, Georgia, United States - Xylem-Control-R2 | ecosystem: Host-associated > Plants > Phyllosphere > Stem > Wood/Secondary xylem...
ATGTTTATGATTCTCTTAGTCTTGAGCCTTTGAATAAAACTAGCATTGTAATACAACTTGCGGATCGTAGTTTTGTTTACCCACTTGGTGTGATAGAAGATGTCCTAGTCAAGATTGATAGTTTGGTGATTCCATGTGACTTTTATATTCTTGATATGGAACATGATTCTTGTGATTCATTAACCAGCACTCCTATATTGTTTGGGAGACCATTCTTGAAAACTGCCAACACAAAGATTGATTGTGGTAAGGATACCTTGTCTATGGAGGTAGGAGATGAAAAAATTGAATTCAATTTTCATGATGCAATGACATGTCCTTATAGCAATGTTTATTCTATCACATGTTATGACCAAGTTGATAAGTGTGTGCAACAAGTTTGTGATTTTGATTATGAGGATGAATTAAGCGTAGCTTTGAGCTATGGCTATAATTTTACCAAGATAGAAAAGATGGAGAGGCATGTATGTGTTCCTCGAAATGTGCATGACTCAGAATTGGATTTGCAAGCTTTGCAAATTGTCCTCCATGATGCAGGAGTCATTTACCTCATCACGAACAGTGAATGGGTGGCGTCTATCCTTTTGGTGCCTAAAAAGATTGGAATTACATTGGAAGAAATACAAAATGATGCTTACGAGAATGTAAGGATTTACAAAGAAAAGACTAAGAGTCTCCATGACTGAATGATTACAATTGAAATTACAAGTTTAGAAACCAATAAAGTACTCAAGGTCAATGGGCATCGCTTGAAACCTTTCTATGAAGGTTGGATGGCAGAACTCACCGCTTCTGTGGAGTTAGCTGAACCAATCTATGAAGAATGAGCATGCAACATGTCGAGCCAATGACATAAAACAAAAGCGCTTACTAGGAGGCAACCCAGCACAAAAAGAAAAAAAAAACATATTTGCTTTCCTTTCCCTTATCTTTTATTTTTCGCATATTATTTATTTTTGTCATTCTCCAATATTCCTTTTCTTTTATTTCAACATTGAGGACAATGTTGTGTTTTAAGTGTGGGGGTATTGGGAGAATGTTGGTTTTCTAATTTTGGTTTTCTTTGTTATTTTTCAAAAAAAAAAAATTATGTTTGATCTTTTGAACTTCCATTGGTTTTTGAGAATATGAGTATTATGTATGAGAATTAGTTGAGATAGATGAAGATATAAATCAAATGAAGGAGTGTGCATGCAAGTTTTAAGGTTTAATTGGTTTAGGGATTGACTTTGAGAATATGCCATGTTGACTTTATAGTGTTATACCAATGCAAGCTTTTGAGCCTTCAACATTATATTCTTTTATTGTGCCTTCTTTCAATGATATGTATCTCTAGAACTTGCTTCATATCTTATTGAGATTACATTCACATTACATATATACATGAAGATGATAAAGGCATTAGAAATTTTAACCGTTTGAGCCAAAAAGCCAACCTAAAGCAAATTATCCTTAGTAAACCCCTTTTGAGCTTGTTTATCTTTTATTTGCTTTATCCACGTATAAGCCTTAACTTTATATATGTTTTCCTTTTCCCTTGGCTAAGGATTAGTAGAGCATATACTAGTGATATTTCATGGAATTATGGTTGGAAATTATGTGAAAAGAAAGAAGAAAAAGTGATGCTTGATGAAAAGATGGGCAAAGTTGCCAAAGGTAAAAAGAAAATAACAAAAAAAAAGAAAAAAAAGTGTTCCTTTATGTTCTTAAGATTTTACGTTGAAAAAGCTTGAAATCAAAAGAAGTTAAGCATTGGTGATTAAAGATGGAAAATTTATGTGCTTTGATGGAATATCTTGTTTGAAATATCATTTTTCAAAATGCTCTACTTTCTTTGGTTTGAACCTTTTCTTTTACTCTCTTTTACCTCACCTTTACCTTAGCCCCATTACAACCAGAAAATAAGACCTTTTGATTCATGCATTGTTTGTAATATATTATTAATGGAGGTGAGATTGAAGAGCAAGCTTATGGTAGAACATATTCATTAATTGAATTTGAGAGATTTAAACACATAAGCCCTAAACACGTGAGTGTTGGAGTGTATATCAATGAGAGGACCTATCACTTTGGCATGGTATAGATTTCATTTAAATCTTGATGATTAATTGAATTTTGAAGTTTGCATGTAAATAAATTCATGAAAATTTATACTCTTTATCCTTCTTAATTGTGTTCTTATTTATAATGCATATATTCTTGGATATTGATGGGAGATTAGAAGATTAGTCATAGTGATTTTATTTAATTTAACTTCAATTTGATTTTACCTATCCTTTCTCGAGGACAAGCAAGAGCTAAGTGTGGGGGTATTTGATGCAACCATATTATTCAATAGTTTCACCCACATTTAACTAGTGTTTTGCCTATGTTTTATATATAAAATGCCTTGATATTCTTTGTTTTATGTTTTGAAGGCACTTTTGGATGAAAGATGCAAAAAGGAGTAAATTGGAGATAATTGGCAGATTTGACCTTCAGTCGATGTTTTGTGCAGAGCGTGAGCTCTAGAGGTTGAAATGAAGTGATTCTAGTGGCATTAAAAAGTTAACATCCATACCTTTCTGGAAATCTAAGGCAAGAAAATAAAATAAGGAAGAGCATGGAAATCGCAGCCTTCAAAGTCAAATCTCACAATCTGCCAGTGTTGATCTTAGGCCATTCCAACTTGAATATCTGGAGATATAGAAGTCCAATTGATGCAAAATATCCATGATCAGTTCTGATTTCTGTAGGTGGATGTGTGCTTGTGACCAAGGTTTGTTCTCTTGATAATTTTCTGATTTTATTAAATTTAGTTTGATAGTTTTCTGTTTTCTTTTGCTTTAGCCTAGATAACATCCAAACCCCCCCAAATTGCATATCATCTAGCATAAAAATCTGACTTGAATCTTCCTCGTGGGATCGACCCCTTGCTTGCTCTATACTATCTTGTGTGTTGTGTTTGAAGCTAGGGTAATTAATTTGTGCGATCGCGACATCGCAACATAGAGCCATTAATAACATTACGGTAAATCATAGATATCATATCCCTAGATTATATGATATGCTTGATAAATTGCATAATTCATCTGTGTTTTCTAAAATTGATTTGAAAAGTGGTTATCATCAAATTAGAATGAAGAAAGAAGATGAATAAAAGACATAATTCAAAACTAAATATGAATTGTATGAATGGTTAATGATGCTCATAGTACATTCATGAGGTTAATGAATCATATGTTAAGATCTTTCATTGGAAAATTTTTTGTTGTTTATTTTGATAATATCTTGATTTATAGAAAATGATTAGATGAGCATATTACTGATTTAAGACAAGTTCTTGAAATACTTAGAAAAGAAAGATTAGATGTTAATCTAAAAAACTATGATATTTGCATAAAACAAATTGTGTTCTGAGGTTATGTTGTTAGTGCAAAAAGGATAAATGATGTAAAGATCAAGGATATTTAAGAATAGCCTACACCTAAGATGGTAATTGAGGTAAGAAGTTTTCATGGTCTAACTAGTTTTTATAAAAGATTTGTCAAAGATTTTAGTACTCTAGTTACACCATTGACTGAAATTTTAAAGAAAACAATAAGATTTAAATGGGATGATGATCAAGAAAAGGCTTTCAACTTGTTAAATTAAAGGTTGATTTTGGCCATATTGCTTGCTTTATCTAACTTTACAAAAACTTTTGAGATTGAGTGTGACGCCTCAAGTATAGGTATTGGAGCAATTTTAATGCTTGAAAATGACCCGTAACGTATTTCAGTGAGAAACTTAATGGAACAACTCTTAATTATCCAATATATGATAAAGAGTTGTATGCATTGATGAAAACTTTAGAGACTTGGCAGCATTATCTTTAGCCTAAGGAATTTGTGATATGTAAGGACCATTAATCTTTCAAACACTTAAAGAGCCAAGGTAAATTGAATATGTGACATTCAAAGTGGATTGAATTCATTGAGACATTTCCATATGCCATCAAGATCAAGAAGGTAAGGAAAACATCATTATGGATGCATTGTCTTGAAGGTATGTTCTTCTTAATACCTTGAACACTAGACTTTTAGAATTTGAACATGTGAAATAATTATATGTGGATGATGATAACTTTGGTCAAGTATATAGACAATGTGATCATTTAGCCTTTGAAAAGTATTTTAGGCATGATGGATTTTTATTTAAAGATAAGAGATTATGTGTGCTTAAATGTTCATTATGTGATTTGCTTGTGAAGGAAGCTGATGGGGTGGTTTAAGGGGACATTTTAGGGTAGCTAAGATTTTGCATATGTTACATGCGTATTTTTTTCTAGCCTAACATAAAAAGAGATGTTCAAAGAATATGTGATAGATGCATAGTATGTAAATAAGCCAAGTCTAAAGTCATGCATAACATGCACACCTTTACCGGGACCTAAGGAACCTTAGATTGATATATCCATGGATCTTGTTTTAGGGTTACATAGGTTTAAAAATGATAGAGATTCAATATTTTTTTGTTGTGGATAGGTTTTTTAAAATAGTACATTTCATATCATGTCATAAAATTGATGACACAATAAATATAACAGATCTTTTCTTTAGAAAAATAGTTTGATTACATGGTGTTCTAATGAGTAGTCTGATAAATATGTTTAATTTTTAAGCTACTTTTGGAAAGTTTTATGGGGTGAATTAGGAACTAAAGATTATTTTCTACTACTTGTCATCCACGAACAGATGACAAAACAGAGATGGTAAATAGAACTTTAACTTAAATGTTGAGAACCATCTCGGATGCCATTAGCCAAAGCTAATCATCAAACATAACTCAGTCATCCATCTTGGATGACATTATCCGAAGCTAATCATTATTATCAACTCAGCCATCCATATCAGATTTCATTAGGCAAATCTAATCATCAATCACAACCCGATCATCCATCTCGGATGTCATTAGCCAAAGCTAATCATCAAACACAACCCGGTCATCCATCTCGGATGACATTAGCCGAAGTTAATCATCATTATAAACTTGGCCATCCATATCGGATACCATTAGCCGAAGCTAATCATCAAACACAACTCGATCATCCATCTTGGATGCCATTAGCAGAAGCTTCATAACCAGGTCATCAATCTCAGATGTTATTAACCGAAGTTAATCATCAAACACAACCTAGCCATTCATCTCGGATGCGCTGAAGCTAATCATCAATCGCTACCCGATCATCCATATCGAATGTCATTAGCCAAAACTAATCATCAAACATAACCCGATCACCCATCTCAGATGCCATTAGCCGAAGCTAATCATTGAACACAACCCGGTCACCCATATTGGATGTCATTAACCGAAGCTAATCATTGAACATAACCCGGTCATCCATCTTGGATGCTATTAGCCGAAGCTAATCAATAACTCAATCAACATTTCATAATTTGTTTAATATTCATCAACAACTCAATCAACATTTTATAGTCTGTTTAACATTCATCAATAACTCAATCAACATTTCATAATTGATTTATTATTCGTCAACAACTCAATTTTGTCCACAACTCAATCAACATTTCATAATCTATTTGATATTTGTCAACAACTCAATCAATATTTCATAGTTGGTTTAACATTCATCACAACACAATAATATATCATCCTCAAACAAGTTATTTCAGAATATTAATGTTATACAAAAAAAAAGTAGAAACATCCTACCTGTTCCTCGTATGAGGTGTCCTTGCCCGATCGAAGATGTAATCCTAGTTGCACCGCCTAACACATCAATGTTTCACAAAGCAACACATTTGCATTCTGAAATCACATGAATCGTCACCATACATATTTTAAGAATCCACATGTTCGCATTCAAGTGTTCCACATATTACACAATGTAATCATTTTAATCAGTGGACCAATTCAGATACGTAAATCTACTGTAGAAATTAGTTAGCAAAAACTGGTTCATTAGTGACACATATTTGCTGGAACCTAGAATCGTTAGCAAAACTGGTTTGTTGGTGACGCAAATTCGTCAACAAACTGATTCGCTGGAACACATAATCGTCAGCAAAAACCGATTCACTGCTGACACTATAATTTTGCAGTGAAAATTGACACCATAATTCAGAAGCAAACACTAATTCGCTGCTGACACCATAATTCGGCAGCAAAAACTAATTCGCTACTGACACCGAAATTATTGATGAAAATCGAGTCGATGCCAACTCAGAAATCATCAACGCAACCCCTGTTGCTGTCGATTCAGAAATCAGCAATGTCGATGGAATTGTTTCTAGTTTCATTTCTTCCTTTCGACCAAGCATAAGGCTTACGCTAGGCTTCCCTCTACCAATGTTTCTCACCCAAGGTGGATATAGAATTCACCGAATCACACTCCATTCATCATCAAACAACAAAAACATCAAAACAAGCGATAATAATTCTACAACATATAACGATTCTATTTCACTTTGTTATCACATAAATGGTCACAAAATCATGTTACACCTATTTCCATCTCAAAATTCAAGCAAGGACATCAACATCATTTCGGTTTCAGCACACAATTTGTTCTTAGAATCCAGCATAATCATACAATTTCAAGCATGAACATTTACATGCATTTCGGTTCTAGCATACAATTTGTTCCTAGAATCCAGTAGAATAATACAATTTTCAAGCATGAATATCTACATACATTTCATCACATAATACATTCTATTCAGACCCTCAGTTATGGCCAACCTTTTACCAAGTTTTGTCCATTCAATCTATTCATTTTTCTTTGTTAAATGTTTTGGAATTTAGGCTCCATTCAGCCCCATTTTTGTCCCTCCTTTTAGTTTAGGTTTCCTTTATAGCTGGTGTAAAAATTATAGGCATTCCCTTATGGTTTTTCTTCATCCTTTTGGTTTCAAGGTCACAAGAACAAGAGGAAGGAGGTTACAAGACCCATACCTTACGAATCTAAGTAGATTTAGAGAAAGTTTAATAGTATATCTTTTTTTCTTTTCTCGATTTCCCTTTTTCTTTTTTTTTTCTCTCGGTTTCTCCCCCTTCTATTGGTTTCTCCCCACTGGTTCTAGACCCTTACTCCTTCCATGTCTGCAGCTATTCAACCTCCTCTTAAGCTCTCCCTTCTCTCTCTCATTCTTAAAGAAGGCACATGCAGAAGGGGTTTGTTCAACTATCTTTGGGAAAGAGGAAAGGGGGTAAGAGCATGTAGTTGTTGTAGCTGGTCTTGGGAGAGTCACCCCCCTCTCTCTCTCCTTATATTTATACCCCCTCTTAAATAAGCCAGGGTGTTTGGGTACTGGAGAAGGGTTGTCTTTTATCCCCCTTTTGGGTTTTCTTAGATTGGTTTCTATTCTAATTCTCCCTTAGGATAGATTGGTCTAACATAATTTTTGTTGGGTTTTACAGTGTCGCTGCCGATTCAGAAATCAGCAGCAAAAACTATCACTGCTGATTCAAAAATCAGCAGCCAAAAATTGTGTCGTTGCTGCTTAGAAATCAACAGCGACGATGGAGTCATTTTTGGCTTTACTTCTTTTTTTCATTGGGTGTTTACACTTGTGTATGGTTTTAATCCTTTAACTCCATTGGATTTATTTCCTTCACCTGTTGATGAAAGAGTTAGTTTTGATGGGAATAGAAAAGCACATGTTGTCAAAGATTTGCATACCAAGGTATGAAAACATATTAAAAAGATGAATGAGTAATATGCATTTAAAGCCAATAAGAAAAGGAAACTGATGGTATTTGAACAAAGAGATTGAGTTTGGGTGCATATAAGGAAAGAGATATTTCTTGCTCAAAGGAGATTTAAGTTGATACTGAGAGGAGATGGACCATTTCAAATCATTAAGAATATCAATAATAACACCTACAAAATAGAATTACCAGTTAAATATGGTGTTGGTACTATATTTAATGTATTTGACCTTTCTTTGTTTGATATAGGTGATGATTCGAGTTTGAATCTTTTCAAAAAGAAAGGAAATGATGTGATCCTATCTTTAACACCAAGAGATCTATTAAAGGTTCAATTGGGTCCAGTCACAATGGACTTCTTCAAGAAATATGGGCTGAGGTAGACTTTTTTAAGAGACATCCACATCTTCAAGATATATGGGCTAAGGTGAACTTCGAGAGGATATCAAAGAATGAAGAACAAGCCTTGATTAATTTGATTCATGTTCAAGAAGATCTTATAGGGGAGCATCCAAACATTACAGAAATATTGGAATAAGAAGATTCAAAACATGTCAAGTATGACCTTTAACTATTATTTTGTCCATAACTGGAGCTGCGTAATGAATTTTGATGTGATTCTAGTTGTATTGGAAAAGAAGCATCCACAACTTTCTAATGATATATTATAGACCTTCTAATTCGTCAATAAAAAGGATAACCTTTCGTTTTATATTGGGGTTTGATTTTGTCAACAGATTATGAAATTTGACTTTGGTCTTGTTTCAATAACTTGGGCTAGTATTTATTAATCTTTTAGTTTATTTTAGATGCTGTAGCATTTAAGGATTTATTTGGGTTAGGTTTTTTTTATTATTTATGTTATTTTGGGCTTTAAAAGTGTTAAGCTTTTTTATCAAGTTTGGGTCTATTAAGTCAAATTAAGGTTAGCTTTCTACTATATAAACCAATTATTAACATTATTTTTCAATTTATAAAACTTTCTAAGTTGCCATATTTGTGTGCTTTGTTTCTCTTTGTATTGTTGAGTGATTCTCATATTAAATTCTAAATTGAACTTTCAAACTCTTCAAATGATTAATCAACTTCATTGTGATCTATACTTCTTGATCGCATCTTGTTATACATATAGAGTGAGGGTAACCAATTACATATAACTTTGGTTCTCCAAGACAAGTTTCTTATTGGGTCAAGTTGCAAACTTTTCTTCAAACCACAAATTGCCAATCTAAAGGACAATTCTGCATCAGTAGAAAACAATAGTCCCCTTTATTTTACCATAAGTTTGGGCCTTATCCTCACAAATTTGGTGACCTCCAAAACTCAGTAGTGTTAACATCACTATCTTGGTTCATTTTTTTACTAAATATTCCCTACACCAAGTAAGTAAATTGTTGCGATATTGTGGCCACATAAATTAATTACCCTAACTTAAACAAATGAGATAGTATAGAGCAGTCAAGGGGTTAATCCCATGATGAAGATCTAGTTCAGGTCTTTATGCTAAATGATTCAAAGTTGGGGGGGTTTGAGATTATCTAAACTATGTTAGGGTAAACGAAACAAAGTAATCAAACTAAATTAAATAAATCAAAATTTATTCAGAGAAAAACCTTGGTCTCAACTAAAAATCCACTAACAGAAATCAAAATTTATCATTGAAATGATACGTCAATTTATCTTTCCTTCATATTAGTCAATTGACCAATCCACATTATAACTAACTCAAACCATTAAACAACCACAACATCTACTTTAATAATTTAATTCAATGGCAGCCTCAAGAACAAGATAGGTTGATAAATCTAGACAATATAACTATTTGCAGTCTATGTTCGATTTACTTGAATTTTTTTCCTAAGATTAACAATATAGATCTGCCATATTTATTAAACTTAGTCGCTTCACAAGTTCAATATCACAACTCTGGTTTTAATAGAAAACTTAGCAATAGATTGATTAGAATAATAACTTAGAGTTCGCTTTAACAATCATAGAAAATAAGCGTAGGAAAACATTCATACTCATCGTATAAAATAAAAAGAAAAGATAAAATAGATCTTATAGTTTTTGAAATTTGAAGACTTTTGTATCCTTTCAGCCAAGAAAAATAAGTTAGCCTTGCATGACTATCAAAAAACTAAGGAAGAGAAAAGATGAAAACATAATTTTGGGTATAGGAAAAAAGGCAAGAGTTTCTTTCTTCTTTCTGGTCGCCACCCTCTTTTTCTTTTTCTCTTTCTCTTTCTTTTTATATGATGGAAAACCCTGCTTCCCACATTACTACTAGTCCTTTTGTATCCTCAAAAAACATATAGGAGTCCTTTTCAAAGTAGACAATCTATATTTAAGTAGTACAATAACTCTTTACTATAAAGAAGAAAAAATAGTCTTGCATAAAATCTTCAAGCTTTAACTTTGGACTCAGTGAAGTTAATTTGCCCAAATAAAGACCTTTTTGCATATGAAGAAATAATTGACATATTGGTTTGGATGTTTGAGAAGTAAGTTGAACTTGTTTCTTTACAAAACTTGTTTGCTAGTAGAATTTATGGGTTATCTTAGAAAAATTATATCTCTCTCATATGAGCTTTTTTTTTCTGCTGACATTTAGTAGGTTAATAGGTCTTTGAGTTAGAAATCTAAAAAAATTGAGTTTGCATCAAATGGACTTTATAGGTTGTTTTAGAAAAATCATATCTCTCTCATATGATCTTTTTTTCTGCTAACATTTGGTAGGTTGATAGGTATTTGAGTCAAGAATTCAAAAAAATTGATTTTGCTTCAAATGGACTTCTCTAACTCAAGATATTCAAGTTGGCATAGCCGAAGGTTAAAATTGGAAAAATACGAGATTTGTCTTTGAAGGCTATAATTTCCATGCTCTTTTTTTTTTCTTGCCAGACATGTATAGAAAGATATGGATGTTAGCTTTTTAATGCAACTGGAATCACTTTATTTTGACATCTAGAACTCAAGTTCTATGTAAAATATTGATTGAATGTCAAATATGTCAATATTCAACACAGGTTGGAATATGGTCTGAATGTTATATTCGAATTACTTCTTTTTAAATATTACATCCAAAAGTACCTTCAAAACATAAAACAAATAATATCAAGGTATTTTATATATAAAACATAGGCAAAACACTAGGTAAATATGGGTAAAATTATTGAATAATACGGTTGCATCATAAACTTATCTATTTATGTTTTAGGTTAATTTATTGATATTTTGTATAATATTTTTAATTTACTTGTATATTTAAGTGTTTTATAGCCTTTTCATAGAGAATTTTGTTGTATTACGGTATAATTTGTATGTTAGGGTTTATTTGGGATTTGTGAAAAATTAAATTTCTTTTTAATTTGATGAAATTAATTTCAATTTTGTAATTTAGGCATGTTTTACTAGAATAAATGATGAGTTATTTAATGGGTACCAACCACATTTTTTTCAATTTTATTATTGAGTTTGAAATGTTGAGAAAATTGAATTTTTATGAAATTGATAACAATTAAATGATATTAATTTAGATTGAGTAAATTTGAATTAAACAAATGATAAATAGTTAGTTGGGCACTAATTACTTGTTAATTTGATTTATTTAGTTCACATTTTGATGCAACATTGAATTTTTCACAAATGATAGTAGTCTATTGGATTGTGAATTCATTTTTAATTGATGGTTACATTATTAATAAACATTATCATCAATATTCTAGATAGGTTTCATAAGTAATGAATAATCATTATTGGATGTATCGGGATTTTTCATAAGGGTTGTATAAGGAATATTATTGTAAAGGGTTTGAGGATTTTATTAATTTTTTACTGTCAAATATGAAGAATATTAATGGAGGTAGAATTAGATGTTCATATGTGAAGTGTAAAAATAAAAAAGTTCCACCAATCAGAAGTTGTGATGATGCTTTTTCTATAAAAAAAAGGTTCGTAGAGAAATAATTATGTTGGTTTGCAATCGAAGAACCCTATGTTTCTTATGAGACCATGTTAGACAGGATCATTCGCTCAACATCTAGTTATAGAAATATAAATAAAATTGTAGATGATAATAGTAATTGTTATAGGATTATGGTGATGGATGCAACAAGAATAAATCATGGTTATTCAGGTGATGATTCATATGTAAATGAAAAAAACAAATAAAAATGCCGATGAACCATTATGGGATGAGTGCAAAATCATAGTAAATTATCGATCATTGCCCGAGCATTTACCATCAAGTCATATCATGGGTTAAGTGAGGCCAGTTTTCAGTATTATCAAATGGGTGAAAAGCATGATGAAAATAGGCTGAAAGAGAACTTGTATGCTACAAAATCCATGATGAAACCCCTTGGCTTAGAATACCAAAAAATTAATATGTGCCCAAATGTTTGGCATGTTGTACTATGATGTTGCGATGTCGCGGTCGCACAAATTAATTACCCTAACTTCAAACACAACACACAAGATAGTATAGAGCAAGCAAGGGGTCGATCCCATGAGGAAGTTCAAGTCAGATTTTTATGCTAGATGATATGCAATTTGGGGGGCTTTGGACGTTATCTAGGCTAAAGCAAAAGAAAACAGAAAACTATCAAACGAAATTTAATAAAATCAGAAAATTATCAAGAGAACAAACCTTGGTCACAAGCACACATCCACCTACAGAAATCAGAGCTGATCATGGAAATGAAACATCAATTTATATTCTGAATATTTATCTCTTCTTAACATTGGTTAGTTAACGGATCCGCCGTAGAAATAACCCTAACCATTAAACAACCACAATGTCCGCACTAGTAATTTAATTTAATGGCAGCCTTAAGAACTAGATAAGTTGATTAATCAAGAAAACATAACT